>Ga0307515_10002447_pt1 | contig 40417 bp, 39 predicted proteins | sample 17_EM_MG_FD_194513 | JGI IMG/M metagenome (GOLD analysis project Ga0307515, IMG submission 194513) | Populus trichocarpa ectomycorrhiza microbial communities from riparian zone in the Pacific Northwest, United States - 17_EM | ecosystem: Host-associated > Plants > Roots > Unclassified | place... | reverse complement strand
TTATATTTAAGTTCCTCTATATATATCTTTACTACGTTAGAAATCTCTTTGCCCTATCCTAGTATAGTTAGCATCTATAGGAGGGGAGCGGTTTAGGGTCGTGGGGTTATATACGGTAAAGGTCCTACTAGTATTCCTCTAGATAGTAGTGGGGTTATAGTCTAGACACTTAATAGTTATTATAGTTAAAATAGGGTTGTGCAAACTGTTAGGTCTTATAATACTTTATAGTTAAGACCGCGCTTAAGTATATTATTTATTTTATTTAACTAAAACCTATTTTTATTTAGCTTATTATACACCTCGTCTAAGTTCTCTTAAGTCCAGGAATATTAGCGTTCTTCCTAGGTTAATTTAAACAAGAGTTACGCATATATTATGCGTTTTTCCTTTATACGTATATATACTCCTCCATATTATAGGAAGGTATATATACTTTAAAGGTGCTATACATTTACTTTTAAAAATATATTAATACTAAATGTTTTAAAATCGTCTTAAAAGGAGGACTAAAGTCCATTGTCTATTAACTTATACTTATTATATTCCCATAACTTAAACAATATAAAGTCTATAAGGTCTTTACTAGTTACCGTTTGTATATTAATCCCGTTCCTCTATTATTCTATTTCTACCTTTTAGTCTATAGGTATAGCCATCTTAAAAGAAATAAGAAAGGTGCGTAGAATAGTTTAGGGGACGGTTTAAGTGGTCGTTTAAGGGATAGTTTAAGTGGTTGTTTGAGGGACAGTTTAAGTAGTAGTTAGGGTGGTCGCGTTCTTGGTGTGGTCGCGTTCTTAATATAGTTACGTTAACTACTAGTATAGTGGTCTGTCTCTGGTTAAGGTGGAGCGTTAGACGTCTTCTAAATCTAGGGTAGATTTAAGGTATTTCTAGGTAAGGTAGAGCGTTAAACGTCTTCCAAATCTAAAGTACTTTAATTCTCTTTAACTGAAATAGGGCCTTTGCAAGGTGGAGCGTAAACATCTTCTAAGCAAGTGCGTATCTCCTAATCTGTGCGCGCTCACTAATTAGTATTAGTATAACTTTTATAACGTGCAGAATATATATATCACAATAATATATACTATGCGGTGTTGTAAATAGATGATTAATTCTCTAAGATCTACGCGTCGCGAGAGGTAAGGCTTGTCGCGTGTTCTCCTGTGACCTCTGTCAACCAATCACGATTTTCCATGCCCGGCATGGAAAATCGCCATTGGCTCGCTTACCACTAGCGCCTTGGCCGCCCTCACGATGTGTCTAACACTTCTAGCTACAAGTACTTTTAGGCCTTCTATAACTATAAGGATTACACTCTACTAAAAATATAGTAACGGCCCTAGCGTTAGTAATTTAAAAGTATTAATTTAATTATAAGCTTAGCTCCTTAATAGCCGATAATACTAGTAATAATAACGAGCTCTATAACTACCTTTTATAAAGCCTATTAATAGCTAAAAAGAAATAGCTTTAGTACGTTAGCTATATTATTAACCTTATTATTAAGGCTTTAATATACGGTAAAGGCATAAGTAAGCTTAAACGTTTAATAATTAGTATAAGCAAGTACGTTAAATTTAATCTTATACGGCAGAGAGGCTTTATAGGTAAGGTTTATAATATCGTTAAATATATTATATAATTAACAAGACACTATAAGGACTTTGCTAAGAACTAGGCTAAGGCCTATATTAAAAACAAGCTCTTTAATTAAGTAGAGCTTCTACTTATTAAGGATAAAAGCGTTTAGTAAAATTTAACCTACTTTATACTCCGCCGTACCTACCTTCTTTATAAAGCAATTAATAAATATCTACTAGCTTAAAGGAAGCCTACTAATAATAGCTACGATCTATTATAGGACGCGCTTACTAATAAAGATTGGTAATAAATAGAGTAGCTTATTAAGATTCTAAAGCCTTTTATATTAGCCACTAAGCGTATAAAAGGTAATGCTAACAGTCTTAGTATTAAAGGCTTATATAGCGCTCTATAGGAGTTAATTACTAATATAGAGCTACTCTATTAAATCCTCTAGCGAACTTAGCAGAGCCTTAAAAATAAATGCAACTCCTTCCTTAAATTAGGCGTTAATATAGCTATCTAAAAGATTAATAAATATTTTAATAAAATAAAGGCTGAGAGCCCTTACTATTTTGCCGAGTAATCTTTTATCCGTCTCTTAAACGCGCCTACTTTCGCAATAAGTGGAAACGGTAGCTCTTATAGTAGAAGTACACTAAGCGGTGTATAGAGACTTTATTTAATAACTATATTAATAAGTAAGTAGATAAGGAAGATAAGGAACTAGCTAAGCTATAATATAGAAAGGTTCCTTATAAATTTAATAATAATTTAGCTAATAAATATATATAGTCCTTAGTTATAGATAAAAGCCTTACTTTCTTAAAGCGTAATTAAAAGCGTATTAAGCTCGCTAGTAAGCTTAACCGCTACTATAATATAGGCCTTAAGCTTATTAAGATCCGCTTTAATAACGGTAATAAGTAGAATAATATTGTTCCTAATCCTCTTAACTAGTAGCTTAAAATCGGTTAAATCCTTTATCTAATACTTACTAAGATTATCTTTAATCTATTCTCTATATTAGCGATAAGCTCTATATCTAAATAAGCCTTTAGCTAAGCTAAAAGGATTATTACTAATAAATATAATTAACTATTAGCCGACATAATTAAAGCAGATTAATATTAAAAATAGTAGTTAATTAAAGGCCTTTTATTAAGCAGTTTAATTAACTATATTAACTTTAATAGAGGTTTAACTATACCTTAGTTAATAAGCTTAGACATTAATCTTACTAGCTATAAGCTAACTATAGAGGCAGAAAAGCTAGCTTAGTAAAATATATTTAACGGAGCTTTATATTTAATTAAATCTAATATAGAAATAGAGCCTCTAAAGCCTTTATTAATGCCTTCTTTCTAACCTTACTACTAACGTTACTACTAAACGTTCTACCTTTTTAACCCTCTATGGGTGCGTAGGACGAATTTAGCTATATTTAAATACTATATTAGGTAAATTGGGGTTAGATTTAATTGGGCAACGTTAATATTTATATATAGAGAGGTGCTGCCAAAAATCCGTAATAAAATACCATAAAGTCTATATTAATTTCCTAATTGGGACAGCTAGCTAACAGCGTGACAGTTAGCGTACCTTACCTCACAGTCAGCGGACAGCGAGCGGTCCAATTAACGCAGTCAGTTAGCTATAAAAGCTGAAGCTCGCAGCTAGCTAACTGTTGGACACACTGCCTTGGCTCAAGACACGCCGTACATAACACTCCCACCTCATGGCAGTACCCTCGACGGTGGCGAGCGTGCGAGGTTGCTAAAGGATACTTGGGTGCGCATACAAGATGTTCAAATCGATGAAGATGTTAGCAAGATTGCATTAAGTTCGGACAGATCTCTTTCGGAAGGCAGGTTATTAAAGCATCGGTTATATACATAAATCACATTAAGTGTTTATATTGCCTTCAAAAGCTGGTTATAGTGCATTACGAACATTGCCCAATTTTTTGTATAAAAAAAGACTGCGTAGATCAAGGCACGGCTTGGGTATATATAGGAATAGGGGGTTTCACGCCAATAATTCGTGGTGTTCCCAAGGCTTGCGCACGGGCCATATCCTCTTAGGACGCCACCAGGTTAAAGGATATTGCGCTATATATACTCGTGGCATACGCTATAATATTGAGGAGAAGAAGTTATAGTATAGCTGTTGTAGTGGATATGCTACGCGTGTGCGTAGGCTATGTTTTAATGACTAACTCTCATTACCTCATATAGCTATCGGTGCATATGCCTCGCATATACGGTGCACGAAGACCAGGATATTTATAATCTTAGGATTAATAATTTTGCATTTTCTATTATTTAAATTGCATGTGCATTGCATACGCGTAGGCTAAACGTGGTCTGAAGCTGATTGTGGCCACGAAGCTGGTTTGCAAGCTCCGACCGCGTTCATCTTTCTAACCACGCCGGGTTTTTTCCTGACCACGCGGAGCTGTGAGCCCGCGAATCGAAGCCGCTTCTTTTTTGATGGGCAGGCAGGGGTTTAGCTGTCTCAGTAGTCACACGGAGCTGTCAGTACGAGTCCGGGTCCCAACGCGATAATGAGAGCCCTTGAACAGGAATTGGGAGGAACTCTAGGGTACCTCCATTCATCTATCCTGTTCTATTCTCCGACAAAAACCCCTTGCTTACTCATTTCAACCCACTAGTACTGTATAGAACCGGACAGCACCTGTTTTTTGCAAGGTTGAGAATGGGGTGGTGTTTTTCTGTTGGGTTTCCTTGGGATACCGACCTTGCTCTATACTCTTTCAGCCCATCCACTTGCTCAAGAGCTCCTCCGGTGTATCTCTTACTAGAACATGAACATGTTCCAGAGCGCTGACACTCTGCAAAGTTCGGGAGTTCTTGAACCAGAGTACTTTATTATTCTTCCCGCCGGCGTCACCCAACCGTTCTCTAAAAGTCTTCTCTACAAACGCATCAACCATCTCTCTCCCCTTTGGTGTTAGCACGCCCTCACTGTCCGCATCCAACGGAGTCTTCAGCCACACCACAATATGCGATATACCCTCGGCGTTCCCATAGGGCCAGTCATTTCGTAGGACGCTATAGTCGGCCGGATCGGAGAAGGGAACCGGATTTCGGACCTCGAAGCGAAGTGGAGACTCTGATGGATCAATTGGCTTCCAATGCAGACGTTTAGAGAGGATGTAGACTGGGGCACTTCCGTACTCGCGTTTAATGTCTGTTGACCAAGCTACATAGCGGCGGGCAGCAGACGGCCAACGCTTGAAGTCTGCAAGTCTGTTCTCTGCTACTATCTGACACAATTCGGACCAAGGATGCGGTGTGAACTCAGAATCGGACTGGGCGAGGACTTCGAGGTCTACGGCTGTGAGATGGAAGGGAGGATCGGAAGGGGATTTCTCGTTTAAAACGAAGGTTTCATGGAGTGCAGGGGATGTAGAAGGAATTTCTAGGCCATTGATGGCCATGGTGTGTATGCCGTGAGCCTGTCTGTAGAATTTGAGCAAATCACCTGCTGGGGAGCTTTGTTGATAAGACGGGGTCCTAGGCTGCACTCCTCGGATTGACTCGTATTAGTGTGTCTTGGCAATTGCAGGGCTGAAATAAAGCGTGGGGAGAAGGTCCGCGCTGGCATGGTTTAATTTGAAAGCTGAGCTTAACTCTACTTCAGATCATTGCTTCATCACATATGCTGCAAAATGGCAACAGTTTTCGGAAAGAATCAAAGTAGACAGATGCTTTACATTCACAGGCAAATGGCCTAGTGGGTCTAGCGTTGCGGCAAGATAATCGCTCCCTGCGGCGCGCCTGCTACGAGATCAAACACTCATGGAATCCCGTCCTCCAACAACATCATTCGCTCTTTCATTCCCCATTCCTCAAGCTGTGATAATTCGTTGCGAATCTAGCTGTCTGGGTGTATCTAGAGCCTGTCTGCAATCCGCGGCCATCAATGAGTCTGATAGTTGACTAACCGCCGTGCGACCTTCACGTCCCAGTGCAGCGCACAATCTGTCACTCCCACGTCAAAAACTTCAATATTTACGAAAAGCCGTCAATTGATCTCGGATGGCCGAAAACGACACAGAGGGGCCACCCTCTATCCTTTTATGGTATGAGAGTCTGCTTTCTCGGCGGGTCGACATCGTTGGTGATTATGCTGGCAATGAACTCTTCCTGATCGAGGGCGATTCTGTCCTTCTGAACTGCTTTTGCGACACAAAGATCGACTTTGACGGTACTATTGCTCACATAGAGCTTGAGGTTTCCTTAAATCTCGGCGTTTAGCTAATTGATGAGATTTAGATGGCTTTCAGCTTCTTCACGCGGCGTATGCTGTTGAGGATTTTCTCCGGAACCTTGTTCAACGGAAATGCAATTTTCATATCGTTTTCTTCGACCAGCACCGCGAGTTGTGCATTCCACCTCGCCTTTCAGAACCAAATCAAGAGAAATATCTTCTTGCCCGTGAAGCTATTATTCGCCATCTTCACGTCAACTTGAGTGCGAAGCAGCCGGGAATCGAACTTCACGTGTTTCCGTCATTTCATTGCGAAGCATTCAAAGAATATCTGGAGTCTGCCGGTTTGTACTTTATCATGTGCCATGATGGAGCGTCATCAATCACGTCTAGCAAAAAGACGACCTCAGCGAAGAAGATCGAGATGCCCGAGAAAGCCAAGGGCGTACAGCAAGATAAGCACTCCTACAACAAAGCTATATTCCGTTCAATGATCTACTGGTTTGTGAAACACGGATATAATGCTGCTTTAGTCAATGGCGTAGAATGGCGGGATACGAAAGTTCTCACTACAATTCTTGAAGGCCGGTACCGCCAGAAGCCAAGAGCATTACGAATGCGCTTATTCAAACCCGGTGAGATTAATGCAGAGCAACAAGACTGCTCTTCAGATATCAATTCGCTGAATGCGCTCACTTCGCGGTATGGATCAAACTTTACCGAGCGCGAGTATTTGACTATCCTTACGATTAGCAAGATGGTTTCAACCAAAGAATCACCACCAAGCCTTATTATCGCTTTTCTGATTCACTCGGTTTTGCTGGCTCAATCGCCCTTGTCTGATCGATTTGTCAAGCCCACTACAGGGACTGAAGCGTCTCGTACTTTCATGACCGATTTCTGTCGCACCGCACGGTCAATTCTAGAAACAAGCTATTGGAAAACTAAGATGGAGCAGCTCTCGCCTACCCCTCGCTGTGATCTCGCTGACCTTGTGGATGGTCGGCTATTCAACGTATCATGCCAAATTGGTTCCTTTGGTAGCAATAAACGGCTTGATGAATTCCTGGATGCAGTGGAATTAGTCTGCGGGGTTCGGCTGTTAGTAAAACCAGCGAAGAAGATATATCCGGATGAATATGTTAAGTCTATTGAGGAGGGGACGCCATCTTTTTATACGAACGGAGCGCCCGTCCACGGCTCCTCAAGTGGTGACTTAAAGCCTTACGCGGTCTTGCCTTTCGCAAATCCAGTTTTTGATGCTCATTTGGCCCCAGTCAAACTCGCAACGGATAGGTCTGCAGGAGCAAACTACAACAGCGCTTCCGCAAAGATATTTCGTGAAATGTCTCACTGGCACAACAGCAAACGACCACTTGATCCAAAAATAACACCGGACCAGCTGGTGCGCAGCAAGAAAGCGGCCTTCTTTGCCGCAAGACGGAATCAGTGGTTTATGGCCGAAATGACAGCATACGCTGCCAGCTTGACCAATGCCGTAGGAAAGATTTTGGATCCCGAGATCGTCACTACTGGCGTTAAAACAAAGCCGAAATTACCTTTAAATGAGCCACCTACGGAGAAGACAAACCAAAGCAATCCTAAATCAGGCGCCAAAGCGAACCCGAGAGCCTCTAAGAAAGGTCACGTAAAAAGCGGGAAACAGGCAATCATGGACGACATTGCTGCAACGAAAAACCGCCGGGATGAAGTGACTACCGAGAAGCTGGTTCAGTCCTGGCGTACAAGCTGCAAACTATTCGAAAGCGAAGCTGTCCTATCAGTGCGGTATCAGAAGGCAAAGCAGTACCTTTCCAGTTTGAATACTGAAACTAAACGGACCGTTCTTGCCGCCGAAACTGAGCTATTCATGCTCAACGTCCTCCTTGGCATGTGGATATCGTTCTGCCGCGACAACAAGAAACAAGAAGGTCTAGATATTGCAGCTCTGATCTGGAATACGGCGACGCGCATCTCAAAGGTGGATACGGGAATGACTAAGGCAATTGCACTCAGTGTGGAACTCACTATCAAGAATCTTGGTCTTCCCCAGTTGGTAATCGCGAAACCAGAAAACGACCGCCGACTGGCTTTTGATATGATTCTGACTACATCTACCAACCTTGATCTTTCTGTGCCTCTTTCGCCGCAACAGTTCCAGCTTCTACACTGTGGGCCCTACTTCGACCGGAGCATAGACTCTGCTCCAGATGATCGAGTACCTTTCGAACCGGATGGCTGGCAGAGAAAAGTTCTTGATGAAATAGATTCTAAACGTAGTCTCCTTGTGGTCGCACCAACATCTGCCGGTAAGTCTCCTTCAAGTCCTTCAACCAGGCGTTTTAAGTTATGCCGAGGCCTCTGAAGTAGTCTTCAAGATTCCGATAGCCCTACCAATTCTATGCAGTTGTTAACATACTCTTAGGTAAGACATTCATATCTTTCTACGCAATGAAACAGATCTTGGAATCAAACGACGACGACGTTCTTGTCTACGTGGCACCTACTAAAGCGCTTGTAAATCAGATCGCTGCCGAAGTTCAAGCCAGATTCTCTAAATCCTTCAAATACCCAGGGAAGTCGGTTTGGGGTATACACACACGTGATTATCGGATCAATAACCCCACAGGTTGCCAAATTCTTGTCACAGTTCCGCATATCCTTCAGATTATGCTTCTGGCTCCTTCGAACGCGAAATCTACAGGTTCGTGGTCAACCCGTGTCAAGCGAATTATATTCGACGAAGTCCATTGTATTGGACAAGCAGAAGACGGCATTATCTGGGAACAGCTCCTTCTTCTTGCACCATGTCCTATAATTGCTCTCTCTGCCACCATCGGAAACCCCCAGGAGTTCAACCAATGGCTGTACTCTACTCAAAAGGCGATTGGTAATGATCTTACCATGGTGTCACATCCTTACAGATACTCTGACTTGCGGAAGTTTGTGTACAATCCACCTAAAACCTTCCTCTTCCAAGGGCTTTCTGACAAGCCTGTGTTTGGACATCTTGGGCTAGATGGATCATCTAATTTCACATTTATGCATCCTGTGGCAAGCTTGGTCAATCGGTAAGCGGTTTCTTCGGCAGCGAATGCACTTTTGCATCGACCGATTCTTTTTTTTACTAACTTCCAATAGATCAAGGGGTATGCCTGATGATCTTAGCTTGGAAGCACGGGACTGCCTTACTTTATGGGAAAGCATGTCAAAACACCAGAATGAGAAATATAAGGTTGAGCAGTCATTGAGCCCGTCTCAGATGCTTCCTAAAATTGTCCGCAAGGCTGATATTATCAAATGGGAAGAAAGCTTGAAGAAAGTGCTTAGAAAATGGGTAGCTGACAGCAGTTCGCCATTTGATGCAGTCATGGATGATCTAGCTAAGCCTCTCTATAAGCCTGTACCTCAGGCCGCACAAATTAGCGAAGGTTCGGTTTCGGTTGATGCGGATGATCTCTGTTCAACAACCCTTCCTTTGCTCACCAAATTGCACCAGCAAGATGCCTTACCCGCCATTCTATTCAATTACGACCGCAGCCAATGCGAAAGGATTTGTATAAGGATCCTTGACCAGCTTAAGACTGCTGAAGATGAATGGAAATCTTCCAGTCCGAAATGGAAGACGAAACTCGCGAATTGGGAAGCATGGAAGAAAAGCATGGCTAAGATTGGTAAAAAGGGACCACCAAAGACATCGAAGAAGAAAGGCGCTGCCGCCGATGAGGAGGGTGTTTCTAAAGCCGACCTTATGAAGGATGCAGCGAATACCGAGATCAGTCCTTGGGCCTCATTCGATCCAGAGAATCCTGTTGACGGCTTCCACTTCGCAGACAATAAGAGGATTCAGCCTTCAGAACTAGCCCTATACATTCGGCAATTACACCGCCGCGATCTTCCAGAATGGCAGTCTGAATCGCTAAAGCGAGGCATTGGAGTTCATCATGCTGGTATGAACAGGAAGTACCGGCAAGTAGTTGAGATGTTATTCCGGAAAGGCTTTCTGCGAGTTGTTATCGCTACAGGAACTCTCGCACTTGGTATAAATATGCCTTGTAAGACTGTGGTGTTCTCTGGCGACTCTGTTTTCCTGACTGCACTCAATTTTCGCCAAGCTGCTGGCCGTGCTGGTCGCAGAGGGTTTGATATGCTCGGAAACGTTGTGTTTCAAGGCATTTCTCTCAACAAAATTTGCCGGTTGATCAGCTCAAGACTTCCAGATCTAAACGGCCATTTCCCTATTACAACTACTTTAGTTCTTCGACTGTTCACTTTGCTTCACGAATCCAAGGACTCACCTTTTGCAGTACGGTCGATTAACTCTTTGCTATCTCAACCCCGCCTCTATCTAGGTGGTGACGAATCCAGAATGACAGTACTGCACCACTTACGCTTCTCTATTGAATATCTTCGGAGGCAATACCTCCTTGATTCCACCGGCGCGCCGTTAAACTTTGCAGGTTGTGTTTCACATCTCTATTTTACTGAGAATTCTTCCTTTGCATTCCACGCATTGCTCAAAGAAGGGTTTTTCCACAACCTATGCGCAGATATCGACAATAATCCTGAACAAGTGCTCCGTACACTTATGCTAACCATGTCACATCTATTTGGCCGTCAATACTGCCGTCAAGCTGATCAAGAATTCATCGAAGAGGTCGTGAAGCGATCACCTTCTCTCGTGTTTCTCCCTCCACTGCCGAAACAAGCCGCCAGTATTCTGCGCAACCACAATGATGTTACACTTAATATCTTCAGTGCCTACGTACGCACGTTTGTTGAGCAGCATATCAAGGAACCGGACTGCTACCTTCCCCTGACTAGCCTTAAAGCAGGCGGCGATATGACCCCAGGGACCACCGTAGTACCACACCTACCCCCAACATCGATCCGGTCCTCATTTGTTGCTTTATCAGGCCATCAAGACAAGTTCGACTCGATCCACGATCTTTGTACCACCACCCGCAGCGGTGTCTTCCTTGAAGAATCCGTTATCCCCTTTATTGGCCTCTACCCTGACGAAATGGACGTCCCTCTCAACGCATATCTCTATGACTACTTCATGCATGGCGACGTCAGTGCGCTAGTTACAGCAAATGGCGTCCGCAGAGGCGATGTCTGGTTCGTCTTGAACGACTTCAGTCTCATCCTAGCAACCATCGTGACCAGCTTGTCGAACTTCATGAAGCTGTCACCAGATAATGATATGGGCATGGCAGAAATCATGGGCAGCGGCGACGCAGCAGAAGAGAAGAAGGAAGATAAAGAAGTCCCTGATGACACCGCTGCCGATACCGCCTCCAGAGAAATGAGAGGGGTCGCCGGAGACAGTCACGGGCCAGGCGCCGGCAGGACTGGCAAGGTGGAACTGGTCGTTGGCCGGAAGAAGAAAGCGAAGGTGGCAGATTCCTGGGACGATGAGGCCGATGATGATGAGGATGACGACGCAGATGACGGTGGCGAGGAGGCTTCTTGGGACAACACCGATGATGATAGTGAGAAACCTGCGTGGGAGGAGCAGGAGGGGGGGCTGCTGAATGTACTGAGGGCTTTTAAGAAGCTACGGGAGGAGTTCGATACAAAATTCAAGGTTATGTGGGCCTAGCTGGGGATTTTAGGCCGGCTTTGGGTAGTTGGTTGGTCGGTCACACAGAATTAGAATGGTGTTCGGGCAGTGACTCTGGTTCGGGCAGTAACTCTGGACGCTCATTGTACACAGGCTATGGTCCAGCTTGGACGTACCTAGATACTTATATACGAATTCACGATCGGAAAATTACGTTCATCAAACGGCGCAAGTTGTTGCGATGCTTTTCCTACTGGGTAGTATAAACGTAATGCCATGGTACTTTAAGTTACAACTTCTAGTGATTGCTCTATATGGAGATCATTTTCATATGAAAGTACGGCCATAGAATATTTCCGCTCAAAAGGTACTAATTCAGGAGTAGCAAAACCAGAGTTAAAAAATGAAAATCAGCTGTGCGTATATATAGACACGATATTAGTACATATGAGAAACATCAAACTCTACTTCTCACTTGTTGTCACCACCCTTCTCAATAAAAGACTCACAAAGACGTCTTGCTTATTAGTAGAACGATATGCTTAGGCTTAATTCTTTCATTCTTGCCAGAAGAACCTAAGAGTCGAACACACTTTACAACTTTCCGTGCAACGGACTAGCGTTGTGGGCCGCATGGGTTTCTATTCGTTCTCGAAAGATAAAGAAGTCTTTGTGTAGGCCTGAACCTTTAATAAGTCTGGCTTCTTTCTAAATGGAAGTCTCCAGTTCAACTACTTTATTGAGACATGTTGTGAGGTTTCGGACGTTGAGACCGTAGGAACGTATATTTCACACATTCCCTAGGTCACTCCTGAGCTACCAATTCGGTCAAATGCAGCCGTTGCAGAATTTATAACCTTAAGTCGTACCTCTTGTCATATACCCTTATTTCAACCTGGGAATATCATATCTAGTAGGGAGTCTTTTCGTCAAGCCTAGGAAGTGACATTGTAAACCTCTGGCCCACATCTTACCACATCTCATACATTATATTTGCTATCAAAGTGTTGGAGCCTACGCCCACGCATTGTATAAGCAAAAGCCCGGTCATGAAAATATATATCACGTTTCATTCTGCTAGCTTCCTGCATGCAAATCTTCTTCTAGAAAATCTCGTATTACTCTCCACTGCCATTACATTTTTCACAAAATTCAGCATCTCGATCTTACAGCCTCTTGAATCTTCCTTCTTGACACACAGAGAGACCACAAGATGCTATCTAAGAATAGACAAGAGCCTTTCGGCAGGTCCGAAAAGAACGCATGTCAGTCCAAGTTCTTTTAGTACACAGATACTAATGGGCGTCGCCAAAAGGCGTCTAATGTAAAACTCAATCCAAGCGATAAGACGACTTTCCCACAGCAGGACCTCCATGTCCTCGGACAAAGATAAATGGGCAAGTTATCCCCGGCCCCCCAGATAGCCAAGGAGCGTGTATGGGACCCAACACATCTCTAAAGCTTATTGAAACCAGATACTGACGATCGTTGTATAAATAGCGCCTGCGAAAGCCGTTAGGGGCCTGCAACTGCAGCCTCAAGGACTCTCGTAACGATCAAGCACTGTGGCGGTAATGGTTCGAGTTACGAATGGTGGAAGGGAAAGGCATTGGTGTCTTTTCCAAAGTCCGCCTTGGACCAAATGTCGTCATTGGTGAGCTGACGGGACCGCTGGAACCTCCAGGAAGTGTCTTTGAGGGAAGTCGAGGAGGATATCATTGCGAGATTGCTATTGGACCTTCATCCAGTGGCGTCAACGCATATATTGACACTTTTGAGGTTGGAAGCCTCGCGAGGTTCATCAATCACTCCTGTGACGCAACGGCTGAGTTCCAGCAGACGAGAGGTGGAAGACCCGATTTTGTATCGTCATGACGACACAAGCCATTTTTATTAAAACAAGCGAAAGGACTTGCGGAATAGTGATAACTAAAATAGTGAACTATGTGGGGCATGGCGGATCACCTTGCCGAACAAATAAACATGAATATTATTGCCGAAAGAGTTTTCAAGGATTGACCAGGTGATATGGTCTAAAATATGTTGTACGCGAGGAAGCGCTGGTGACGTTGTTTCAGCCCTACTTTCCAATTGGCGCTAGACACTGCTTTCGGATAAACCACAACACCCGGCGTAAACAAACCGACCACTCCGACACACCAGATCACCATCACCATTATTCCAGCAGGAGAGGGCTGCATTCTCTCATTTTGGACAGGTGTACAGCACCAATTGTTCACGCAGGCATCTCATTCTTACCCATCGTTTTAATTCCTCTCACTACCTATAGGTTAACCCTCAAAACACGGATGTCTTCCTCGTCCCGAAAACCTGCTGGATGAGCTGCCTCAACCGACCTCCGCTCATTTTTGCACAATTAACAGAATAAAATGGCTCCAGCTGCTCAGCCATTGCCCACACGCTTCCCATGCTGGTGTAAAGCGGTATATTCTTGGGGAGGAGAGGTACAGCTCAGCTTCAGAATACCTCAATAAAGATGCTTGCTAACCCCGTCAAAGACCAAGCGAGATCTCGGTTTCATCGAAGGCGACCTTATAGAATGTCTTAATGCGGGAGATGGGTCATGGTGGATGGGGCGGTTGAGGAGAGACAGGCGGATGGTTGGGCTATTTCCCTCGAATTTCGTCCAAGTCCTAGATGAGAGCTTCCAGCCCGGGAGTCGGAATGCTAGTCCGTTAACAATGCAAAATGGCGGAGGAAGCACATCAAGAATATCTGGATCAAATCCCGGAGCGACCAAACCAACTCCACAAAAGACGAAAAGTATGTTTCGCAAACCGTTCACGGCGTATGCCGCTGCCGGCTCTCCAAACCCGGCGGCTGCCGCGAGAGAAGTCCAGCAAAAGGCAGGTGGCCTGTCCCCAAATCCTAACGGGAGCTTCTCGAAACATAAGCCGTATTCCTCAATGAAGCGATTATCACTCGAGAAGACGGTCCCGTCTCCGCTCCCACAATCAAAGGATACTCCTCGATTTCGGGCAATATCTCCTGCGCCTCCACCACCATCTAAGCATCACTCGCACTCTCGTGCACCTTCACCAGCTCCTCCTACATCATATCAAGTACATTCGCGCGCTCCCTCCCCTGCGCCGCCCCTTCAACACCGTCCTCAGTCTCGAGGCCCTTCGCCGGTTCCGTACGATAATCGTGATCCGTCTCCACCGCCACCTGCACCTCCTCCACACCGAGTCGCGTATAATCCTAGCAGAGCGCCATCTCCAGCACCCTACAATGACTATAGAAATGCAAATGCAAATGGTTATCATACGCCTGCTCCGCCCTCGCCTATACCGCCATCACCTGGTAGGGGTAGGTTCACTCCTTCACCTTTAACAAACGCCATGAACGACGTAATGTCATCATTACAAGATATGAGTATTTCCAGGAGTGGCACTTCTCCAGATGAACCCGCAACTCCACCAAACGTTTGGTCACCAGAAGCATTCGACCAAGTCTATCACGCTTCAGCCAAAAAACTGAGGCCACGAACATCTCTTGGAATTGGAGGGCAAGAAGAATATGACGAGCAAGACGATGGCTACCAAGACGCACGCCCTTACCATTCACAATTCGATGATGGTCCACCTCAAGTACATAACTACGTTCAGCGAATGGAGAGCCGCCTAAGGAGGCTGCAGCAGGAAGAAAACCCTCGAGTAGTCAATGACCATTACGTTCCACAAGACCAGATGGGGCCTCCGCCAGCTGTTCCTCCAAAGAATCCCATGTACCAGCCAAGGTCGCAATCATCAATAGATCAGGTCAATGACTTTGTCGAACGCAAGGGGTCAAACCGGCGCACGTTGAAGCATAGGAAGTCAGCTTATGATATCAGCCGGGAGGTTCTGGGCCGTACTTTTACGACCAAAACAAGTGCCACAGCGCAGAGCGCTAGCACACAAAGTAGTAATGCAACAAATCACAGCCTAATGTCCGGGCCATCAGCTACAGCTATGAGTGCCACAAGCGCTGGCAGCTTCTACCGAAAGAGGTTCGGCATTGCTCCGGGTGTCAAAGAAAGACCCGTCAGTGTCATGGATACTCGAGACACAAATCCAAGTAGAATTGGCTTTAGTGATGGTAGAGAAACACCATTTACAGGTGTGACGTACCACTCGAGTCATGACTCTCACTCACAACCCAGTTCTAGCTCACAAGTAGATTGGGTCGAGAACGTTGCAGATGCAAATGATCCATTAGGTGGGCTTATGGCTCCGAAGCCGAGGAAGAGTGGCTTTTTCCGGAAGGTCATAGAGTCTGCAAAGACGGGTGCTGCGAGCGCGCGAAGTACAATTTCTTCAGGCCAATCCAGTCGGCCAGTCTCTCGTCAAAGTAAAATACTATCCAACGGTATCGCTAGTATAACAGGTGGAACTATCTCGGCCCCTAATGCAGCAAGGGACATGGCACTAGGCAGTTCCGTGGACTGGGTGCAAGTGCGACGAGACGTCAATAGGTCGAACTCCCTAAGCAAGAATGAAAGGGTCGAAAGAGCCGAGAGATGCCAGATGTTAGACCTTCCAGTGATCAACCCCATAGATGTTCTTTACGAAACCGCAGAGGGCGACGAAGGCCTTGATGGATTACCAATAGCTGAGCCTACAGACTTCATGCAATGCAATCTGGCCTTGGTAGACAAGAGCGCCCGGTTTGTGAACAGCCTTCCACTTGGGACGACACCTGCAACTCTAGCTCAGGGGTACGTATGCAGGCCATACAGGAGTGACGTTCAACGGCTTCGAGCCATTTTTACTTGGGTCAGCGAGCGGATATCCTGGGAAGAAGACTTTGAAGGCGACATTGATACGCGACACGTTATTCAGACCAAGCGAGGTTGCTCTGAAGAAATTGCTATTCTCGTTGCGGAAATGTGCTCATCTGTTGGTCTGCACGCCGAGGTTGTCAGAGGCTATCTGAAGACCCCTGGCGAGATACTTGATCTGGATATAGTGGCGCGCCCGAATCATTTTTGGAATGCCGTCATTGTAGACGGAGAATGGCGAATCATGGACTGCTCGCTAGCTGGTCCAACAAACCCAAAACGAAGCCTATATTCTAGCGCTGGATCTCAAGTTGCTGACGGCTGGTGGTTTCTGGCTCGGCCGATGGAGATCTGTTACACCCATGTCCCGCTTCTTCCAGAGCAACAGCATATCTGCCCACCGTTACCTCACGACATTCTTATGGCTCTGCCGTGCGCTTGTCCGCCATATTTCAAGCATGGCCTTCAGATAGTCAATTTCGATACGAGCCTCTTGAATATCGAAAACCTTGAGCTGGCACACATCTACTTTAATGTCCCCGAAGATGTAGAGTGTGTAGCTGAGGTTGAGGCAAAAGCAATCGCGCAGGATGCAGATGGAGATTATTTTGAGAGCGGCGACGTTGTACGCAAACGAGCTCTCGCTCAACCTGAGTGGATTGCAGGGCAGAAGCGATACACCGTGAAAGCCCTTCTCCCAGGCGATGAAGGTCACGGCATTCTGAAAATCTACGCCGGGAAACGCGGGCTAATGGTACGTGCTAACCTTTTTTTTTGATTGTTTTCGTCTTTCCTCTTTTGTAGTTTAAGCTAATCCTCTGTCAAGCACTCGATCAAGTCAAACCCGCACTCCTTAGCATTTGCTCTCCCTCTTGTTCACACTGGCCCTAATCCACCATACTCATTCTTGACACTACACCCGACTCCACATGCTCAGCGCCACGACCTTTATGTTGCTCAACCTCAATGTACCCGCCTCGCTCTCAATAACACATTCGTGTTTGCCATCCGTCAACATCCCTCCTCCCTTACGCGTTCACCTGATCCCTCAGTCTCTTCTGGAGTTGGAGCGGGTGGTCGTGCTTCACCCAATCCATTCGCCCGGCCTACCTCCGCGATGAGTATGAACTCAATCTCTGTTACCGGTTCCTCATACTCCAACCCATCTTCGGCATCCCATGGCTCATCTAACTCTGGAGGTTCAGCGTCTGCACCTAAGCCGGCCAAGTTAGCCATCCAGACACCATCTGGCAAAATCATCAGACTAATGAGGAAGAGTGAGCACATGGGGGGCACAGCCGAGAGCGCGGATGGCAGCATATGGGAAACAGTAATCAAGATCGGGGAAAGAGGAACCTGGAGAGGCCTCGTGTTAGCTGATCGTAGCGCGCGGTGGTGCGTATTCGGAGAATGGGAATGCATCTAGACCCAATCACTTGTTTCGCCAAAAAATACCGAAAGTTTTGACCATTACAAAAGTCTTGTTTTCTCGGCGGGCTCAGGTATGGAATACGGTATTTGGCGGTTATTCTGGCTCTTGGCTCGCTCTTTAGATCCTGTTCAACACTGTTGGCGTAGTATTGTTTCGGGACGGCTTGGTGTTTTTGAGTCTTGGCATTTCTAAGGGCGTTATATTTAATGGTTTGATGATTCTGGTGTCCGGAGGACCTTACGTTATACTGCCGCCGCGCATTAGAGCCGGTTTGGATATAAGCTTCTTGGGGAGGAGCATAAATAAATACATGATATTTGTATACTGATATGAGAGTCTGAATCGAGATCGGAATCATATGGGATAATTATTTTACCAGAGCATAGGAGATTGCTGAATAGTAGCCTAATTAAATGAGACCTTCGGAGATAGTATGAAGATTGTTCAGAATTTGTTTCCCCGGACGCACACTAGGACAACACGCCCAGCAACAATAGGCGGATGGTTAGAGTTGGGATACAAGGAGCCCACCTGTGGCGAGCTCTACGCATGCTCGCGATTCCATGTACTATTTTCAGAAACTGCGTCCGTGGAGCCGTATCCAAAATTTATATCATTAGTATATTCAATCTTAGCCTAGTTTTGCGGTTTTCTAGGATATCCTCTTCAATGGGGCCATATAAGAAATTAAATTCCGAATGCCAAATGCGAAACCCGACCGCTAATACGGCTATCCAACATCTGGCATTACTCCCGTGGCCAATTTTAAAATAACTCTGATGCAAAATGCTTGACTTCACCAAATTGTGTTCCATTAGAAGAGTAAATCGCATACGCTTAGAAGATAAAAATGAGAAGATCCTGGGGAAGAGTACGGAATGGAAAAAGAACGCCGTGCGATAAACCAAAAATGAATCACTGTGCTATGCCCTTAAAGGCCGAAAATCACCTCCAGGTCCTCCCAAATCCTCCCAAATCCTCGCACTCTCTTTTCTCACTCGTGTTCCTTACGGGGCTTCTCTATATCTTGATTCCTCCCCACCTTCCCTTTCCCCCTCGTCTTCAACATATCTTTCTGCCCCTCCGGCCCTGCTTCCACCTTCCACTTCTCTGCCGGCATTGGATCCAACATGGCGATCCAATCCGGACCATTGCTATCAACTACCACCGTCCCATTGTACAAATAGCACGTGGAATATGGCACATCAACAACATACTCCGTGCCCACATCGGATTTGCGCCACATATATCAATGCACGAATAGACATCGCTCAGAGCATACTCGGCTACCAGCGTACCATCGAAAGTAACGTTACAGCTGATGCGAAAAGCTTCAATAGAATCAGCGGCTGTGTAAGAAGTATTGTTCATAGCTGGGTAAGTCGAAGGCGAAACAGAGGTGAGCATCGCGCCCTGATATGCCCCAGAATAACTGCGGAAGTCACCAGAATTGAAAGGCATGCATTCATCTGTTACATTCTCTGGAGTGAGAGTAGAGAAGCTGGCGCCAACACAAGCAGTAGTCGTGCTGCAGATTTCGATACAGCTAGGGAGGTTAGGTGCACTATATGAGGTCGTGAGGAAAGTACCGGTATAAGAAATGCCGCAGCTAATGGAATAGGTAGCCCCAGTTTTGGCGGTACAGGAAGTCCCATTCGAGATAGGGTATACGGGTGGTGTTGATGACGGGCTTGCTAAGCTGGAACTCGAGATGGCGAAGGCAGAGGACGTGGTCGCTGAATTAGTTTGACGCAATTCGTTTTGCTCCCCAGACATTAGGGTTATCAATAGCTGGACCTATTGTACTCTTCAAGTCGCATTGGAAGATGCCAGGGAATGGAACAGTGTCTGGTGACTCTAGCCGGTGGTAGGTAACATCAACGCATTCGGGTGTCACAGCACAAAGGTCCATGCACTGACCGAAGGTCGCCGTGTAGCCAAGTTCTAAGAAAGTTCCGTCACGATCGGTGCCGCATTCTATTTGAAACGCTGTTCCGTCAGTATTGTATAGTACTCCATCGCGTTCGGGACAATCTAAAGCGGCCGGTGTAGCGGACTACTAAAGAGCCCGTCGATATTGGTGTGCTGCTCATCGAAATAACAGTGACTGGTCTGGTTGAAGGAACAATCGCATGTCTAAAAATGCAAAGATTTAAAAGCTTAAGGAAGCAATTTGCCGCGTATACCGTCGACGTCACAACATATGCCGTTAGTGTCGTTGCTGTTGTAGCCGTCGTGGGAGTTGTTGCCATCGTGGCAGTCGTCGCCGTAGTTGCCGTGGTTATTGTTTAACTCGAGGATGAGCTGGAAGATGAAGTAAATGTAGTCGTGGTCGTGGTTGTGACCGGTATAGTTCCATTCATGGCAAGTTTCAGACCCACATTGTTGTCATATGCAGTCGTCCCAAAAGAGCTCTTCAGATAACAGCCACCACCTGTCCAAATAGCGTTCACGCAACTAGCCATTGCTGCACATGAGGTTGCACACCCTACCGGGCTGCCAGGGTATGTTATGCCGATCCGGGATCCCTGACGGTTAATACCACACTCGACCAAGAAAACTGCCCCAGTATTCGCAGTGAATGTGGCCCTGTTTGCGGCTGGGCGAGCTATCACAGTCGGAGTTGACGTTGCAGTCAACAAAGTACTTTAAGTGCTGGATGATATTGTGGAAGACGTCATAGGTGCGGCTGTAGATGTTATAGAAGTACTGGTCGTTGTTGTAGAAGTGGGGAAATAAGTTGTTGGAACTGCTGTCGTGGTTATGGTCGTAGTTGTGTTGAAAAGCTGCCGCGCGCCCCAAATAGCAACGTTGTAATAGATGCTATCAATAGCGTACTTCAAGTAACAGGGGCCTTGTGGTGAACCAACGACCCATGATACGTCGACACACGGGGATGTGTTTGCACAGAGGTTAATGCACGTATCTAGGCTGTTGACGTAAACTGGCATGTTTGGTAAGTTTCCACCACCTCGATCAAAGCCGCATTCCACATAATAACTAAGGTTGTTGTTTGCAGTAAAAATAGTATTGTTTGCAGTTGGGCATGAGAGGGTCGCCGCAGTAGACGTGCTGGATGACGTAGATGAGGTTGCCGTGGCTGTGGTAGTTGTTGTCGGAAAAAGTTTTATAGCACCCCATATGCCAATGTTTGAGCCGCCTGGAAGGCTTATGGCACTGTGCAGGAAGCACGTGCCGGTGGCGCCAGGCACGATTGTGTATGCCCATGAAATAGCTTGACAACCAGGAGTATTTTCACAGGTATTCATGCATCCAGTCAAGTTATACTCTGCGGTTGCTGAGAGGTCGTTTCCGCCATGATCAACGTAGCATTGCACTTGGAATTTGTCTCCATTCGGATAAGTGATGATGGTACCATTTGAACTAGGGCATGATAGAGTTGAAGCAGTAGCGTTAGCGGTAACAGTAGTGGTAGCGGAAGAACCGGTCGAAGTTGTAGATGTTGTTATGAGCGTTGAGGTCGTAGTTAGATATGAGCTAGAGCTTGATGATGGAGATGTTATACTTGTAGCTGGCGTTGAAGACAAAATTGAAGAACTTCCTGACGAGGACGATATCCCGAACGAGGAAGATGTTGTAGAGTTTCTTGATGAGGAGAGTGTCGTAGAGTTCATGACGGAAGATGGGCTTGAGGGGCCAGTGAGAGTCGCGGACGAAGATACGCTAGACGAACTATTTATGGTCAAGGACCCGACTATTGAAATTAATTGGGTAGTTGTGGGAGAGCTGGAGCTAGAAGTTATGTTGGATATAACTGTACTAGAGCTGGTAGAGTAGGTAGAAGTTGATGATGAAGAGGTGAACGGTTGGGTGGTTAGCGTGGCAGCAGTCGAGAAAGATGCGATACTCCCCACAGATAATGAGCTGGATGATGCAGAACTGGATAAAGAGCTGCTGGTAGGAGCTGTACCGGCATTCGATGACGAAGAGCTGCGGGAGAGACTCGCTGATGTACTTGCAAATGACACGGCACTACTTTGGGATGATGTAGTGCTGGGCACTGTCGTAGCTGGAGATGAAGAAGAAGAGTTCATAGAGCTTGTTGAAGCTATACTAGAAGTGAATATTATGGAGCTGGAGAAATTTGAAATAGTCCCAACACTAGACGATAAGATGCTGCTTGATGGCGATGCAAAGCTAGTCGATGATAATGACGATGACGACGACGATAAACTGCTATTTGATGAAGTGACTGCTATACTGGATGTTAATGAACTCGAAGTTGAAGAGGCAGTTACAGAAAATCCAGTTGAGGTAGAGCCACTGGCTCTCAGTGGTAAAGAGTTGGTACTTGGCGAGCTTGTCGAAGAGGAGGATATCAGGGAGGTTTGAGCGGTTGAACTTGAGGATGTTGTCGGCATCGTTATTGTGATTTGGCTCGAAGACGATGTCGTAGGGGTAGTGGAGGTAGTAGAGACGCTAGAAGATGTGCTACTAGAGCTTGTGACACTTGCGCTTGAAGAAATTTGCGTTGACGATATAGAGGTAGAAAGACTTGTTGATGAGGTAGAAGTAAAAGAAGATGAATTAACGGATACGGTGGTGGAAGGTGAGAAAGATGAAGATAGAGTAGGTGATATGCTGACAGAACTCTGAGACAGCGTGCTCGAAAGTGCAGTACTCGAAGTTAGCGTGCTTGAACTTGAGGCATTTCTACTTGTGCTTGATTCAGCGCTTGAACTCGATGACACTATAGAGCTTGAACTGGATAGAGAGGTCTGGAGCAATGAAGTTGGTGTGGTAGCAAAAGATTGAGACGGCGTGGTAGACGTTGCTGTATTCGATGACCAAGTATTCGAGCCGGTTGAAGCGTTCGTGCCCGGTGTGATATTTGAGCTTGTTAGTATACTTGAACTTTGAGAGGATGAGTTCAGCGCACTCGTAGGTGATGGAGTTAACATGCTCGAAGCCGTTATACTCGACGACAGCACACTTGAACTTGTACTCGTACTCGCACCGGATACACTGGATACACTAGTTGTACTTGAACTTGACGAGCCTGAGATTAGATAACTTGAGCTTGATGTACTGCTAGAACTTGATACGGAAGTTGAATTTGAAGCAGTCGTACTTGATGAAATGCTCGATAAAGTTGTCGAAGAGCTTTGGGATGATGTGCTTGTTGTACTATTAGTGGATCGAGGAGATGTGATGGAAGTCGTCATATTTGATGTGAACGTGCTTAGACTTGCAGAAGTGCTAAATGTCTGTACACTTGAGCCTGTTGAAGTACTTGTGCTCAGAGAACCCGTACTCGAAGAACTTGAACTTGAAGGAGCCGTACTTAATGAACTTGAAATTGAAGAATTCGTGCTTAAGGCAAAGCTTGAACTCGTCATAGTGCTTGGAGTCAATGTAACACTTGAGCTCGAAGGGCTTGAGTTTGGAGAACTTGTGCTCGGGGAAATTGAATTCAGAGAGCTTGAATTTAGAGAACTTGAGCTAGATATACTGATTGAACTTGAACTTTGGCTCTGTGAAGTGCTTGAGCTCGTCGAAGTACTTGCGCTTGATGCAGCATTTGAGCTAGATGAACTTATGCTCAATGTTGTAGCTGGATTGGAAGAATTAGAACTTGAAATGCTCGTGCTTGTAGAGGCCGTACCCGATACATTGCTTGGGCTTGAAGAATTTGTGTATAATGTACTGCTTGAGCGGCTTGAAGGACTACTTGGGCCGAGCGTTGACGTGCTCGAAGTAGAAGTCACAAAAGAGCTCTGAGGCGGTTGGATTGAAGTGCTGCTCGAGGCAGGCGACGATGTGGAGCTCGGCGGTGAGCTACTTGTAGCCCCACTTGTTGCAATTGATGCTGTAGATGACGAGGAAGAGTTAATTGTACTCGAACTTAGCACAGCTGAAGAAGATAATGAGCTTGATGAAGAGCTCGCTGTAGCGCTGCTCGTAGACAAGACCGATGGGCTGCTTAAAGAAGCCGATATAAAGCTGGTTGTACTATTTGCTGTGGAGACACTCGAGCTGATCGTGCTTGACCCGCTAGAGCTAGTTGATGTTGAGGTTGTAATGGCCACGCTAGATGCAGCTGGAGACGAAAACGAACTTGATGAAGCGTCTGTCTGGGAAGTGCTCGTGGATGATGTTACTAAGCTACTTGTAGGCGAGGTTATCGAACTACTTATAGACGAAGCGGCCGAGCTACTTGTATATGAGACGGTTGCGCTGCTTGAAGGGGTTGAAGTAGAACTCTGCCTGGCCGTAGAGCTATTGCTCAATACTGAAGCAGAGCTAATTGATGACAGAACTGTTGTACTCGAATATGTCGTGGTATTTAATGAACTAGAATGCGCTGTGCTTGATGAGCTCGATCCGGTACTAGTAGATTGTAAAGTGGTGGCGCTAGTATTTGTAGCAAACGAGGAGCTAGTAGACGCTGATACTCTGAAGCTGCTGCTAGTTAAAATCGACGTCGAGTTACTGGAAGATGGCACCATTGTGCTGCTAGTAAATGATGTCCCAGTTGAATATGTGGACGACGTTGATGTAAAAGAGCTGCTTGCTATGGAAAGCATTGAGGCGCTCGCGGATGAGCTTGTCAGCATGGTTGATGATGACCCTCCCGAAGTAGATACAAATGTTGACGTTATGGAAGTTCCAGTGCTTGTTGAGATCGTAGTTGGCACAATTGACGAACTGGCCAACGAATATGTGGTAGAGCTTCCCATCGAAGAAGATAGTGACCAAGATCCAGTACTAATTGCGCTTGACGATGTGGAAATCGAAGAAGGCACCATCGATGTGCTTGTGGAGGTGCCTGACGTGTTACTTGTGGATGAGGCTGGTGTGGTGGACGTGTAGCTCGTATTCGAACTACTAGTCGTAGAGGCTCCGGAGGGGCTAGGAACAGAATTCGAAGTACTGGATGACGCAGTACTAGGAGTAGTTGAAGTGAAAGCGGAACTGCTTGAACTCGCGGAGACCAGATTACTTGAGGTAGATGAAGTCCCAACATAACTACTTGACGAACTAAAGCTACTCGAGGACGCGCCAGTACTACTTGGGGATGAACCAACACTGCTTGTCAATCTAACGCTGTTTGTAGAAGATGCCGATCCACTTGTACTCGACAGACTGTTCGTGGACAAGCTGCTTGATGAGGACATAGTTGAGGATGAAATTGTGCTGCTCCCTCCGCTGCCTGTTGATGAAACCGTGCTAGAGTAAACAGTAGTGGAAGACGATATTGAAGGCCCATCCGAAGATGACGTACCGCTTGCCACCCCGCTGCTGGTAGACATGCTGGGGAACATGGTAGAGCTGCTTGTGGAAGGTGTTCCAGCTCCGCTTGTCAGTGATGAGGAGCTAGAAATGTTAATGCTAGAAGGGCTAGAACTGCCCGGTGGGGAGGTCAAAGCGGTAGCTGATGACGGCAAGCTTTCTGTAGTAGTTAAAGATGTCGAGATCAAGCTGCTAGTTGAAGAGCCGCCTGACGAGGAGGTCACAATTGTAGATGGCGTAAATGTAGCTGCGGCTATACTACCTGAGGAGGTCGAAGAAGAACTGCTTGCTGAGGATAAAGTGCTCCCTGAGAATAGGCTGCTCAGTGATGATGCTGGGCCGCTTTGTGTTGAAGTCGAGGGAGAGCTTGTAGAAGTTGTGATCATGTTGCTTATTGAAGATGACTCAATCCCGGTTGTTAAGTTACTACTCGTTGATAACGTTAAACTGCTGCTTGAGGAGGAAATCGTAGAACCACTTCCAGCTGATGTATACGAGGTCCCGCTAGCTGTAGCAGTAGCAGAGCTACTGCTTGTGGGAGAAATCGTGGAGCTTCCATTTGTCAATGGAGTGGAACCGCTGGACGATGTAGAAAGAGAAGTTAAAGTAGAGGTAAAGTTGCTGGAGCTGTTCGTAGGGAAGGTGAGCCGCAGTGCTCCACATACATTGGTCGAAGACAGCTGTGCGCCTAGTCCTTTCTTGAGATAACAAGCTTGGGGGCCAAACTGATACGACAAGTTGACGCATGCTGGATTCGTTGCGCAGTTCATTATACACTGGTCATATGGGATCACGCTATAGTTTATGAGATCGCTATCCGTGTAGTCAATCCCACATTGGACCATGAAGCTATGTCCAGAGTTCACAACAATGGTGTTATTGGCATATCCGCAACATGTTACAGGTGAAACAGTTGGAGTTGAGCTAGTACGTGTACTAGTTGTTGAAGATGCCGTGATGAATATAGTTGAGGAGCTATTTGTTAATAGAAGCGAAGAGCTTGATGCCGAAAGGCTGGATATAGAGGACGCTGATGTCAACGAGGCCAATGTTGAAGAACTGGGTGCCGAAGAGATTGAAGCTGTAGTCATAACGGTGCTTGAGGTAATAGAACTTCTAATACCGGTGGGGGAACTACTAGAGCCGCTGTTGGCAGTAGTAGATATCGAAGGACTGGCGGAAGAGCTGCTTAGGATTGTCATAGTACCTACAGATGTTAAAGCTGTTGGTGAAAACGAGACGGAAGACCCCGAGTTTGAGGACTGTGAAGATGAAGCACTCGAAGGCCATGAGGGGGTCGTTGGTGGAGATGAAGTAGTTATAGAAGCAGATGACATGCTAGAAATAGTGGCGGATGAATTGGTCGAAGCCAACGATGAAGAAGTGAACCTTGAGCTGCTTGTTGACCCTGATACAATACTTGTATTTCCCTGCAAGCTGCTTGGCGCTGAAGAACTGCTAGAGCGAAGAGAGTTTAAAACGGTGGAGCTGGTTGTTACACTCGGAGAGCTGACGCGGCTTGGAAGCGCACTAGAGGTTGAAGAAGTAGGGCTAATTATGGAAGAACTGCTGAAAGTTGATAATCCAGAAGAATTTGGACTAGTTGCTGTCAGGCTCGCGGTACTGGTCCCATGAGAGCCCCCGCTTGTACTTGAAGTTTGACTAGAAGAGCTTGAGGATGTGGTTAAAGAAGTTGCTTGAGTGTTTGAAGAGGACGCTGCGCTAGAACTCGAGAAGGAAATTGTAGTTGAAGACTGAGATGTGGTCGGCATTGATGTGGAAGAGCTCGAGCTGCTTGTGGATAAGGTTGAGCTTGTGATGCCAGAACTTGATGGAGAGTATCCAGAGCTCTGTAAAAAAGAAAAACTAGATGACGATGACCTAGTGGAACTTTGAGTAGTACTTGTAGACCCCGGCGAAGACGGGCTGCTAGTAGTGGAGGCTGAGGAGAACGTATCAGAGGACGGTGTAATGCTAGATGAAGGAGAGGACGTTAAGGTATTGATAATTGAGGAGCTTGCGCTTGAAGTAGTGATTGTTGGCTGTGATGTACTAGAACTTGAAGAGGGCCCAGACGTCGTACTCGGAGGCGTCATAGAACTCAAAGAGGACCAAATTGTAGAGCTTAAAGTGGGCATCGGCGATGACGAATAGCTACTGCTTGAAGCTGTCGTGGAAATGCTTAATGCTGTTGTACCTGAGATCCTTGTAATGGATGTTCCAGTATTTGAAATCGACCCTGAAGAACTAGCTAAGCTTGAAGAACTTGATGCTCCAGCGAGTATGTTAGAAGTTGAAGTTAATCCAGGCGTTGTAGATGAAAACGTAATAAAGCTGGCCGATGAGCCACTCGATGTAGTGGCCATTGAAGAGGTAGAAGGTATCAAACTGCCTACACTCGTAGGAGTAGATGGGACACCAGACGAGAAACTGGATCCTGGATTGGTTGAAGATAAGAGCCAAGAGCTCGAACTCGATATTGGCGTGATAGAAAGTGTGTTAAAGGATGGAGTTATAGTTAAGACAGAGGCTAGCTGGCTAGAAGATGGACTCGAAGTTACTCCAGGCGTTGTTGAGAATGGGGTACTAGACATTTGATTAAATGTAGATGTGTTCGAGATCGTGCTTAAACTTTGCCCGCTAGAAATAGTGGAAAAGGAAACAGACCATCCCAAGCTTGTTCTAGAAATGCTTGTCATCGATGTAGAAGGAGTTGAGCTGGATGGAGTTGCCATAGATGTTGATGAGGGATTGCTGGATGCCGAGATGGATCCTGAACTAGTAGGGTTTACAATGGAAGAAGTCGAAGTCGACGAGATACTTCCATTTGATAGTGATGATGTACTTGCAGTTGAGCTGGGCCCAGTTAAATAGATGGAAGTGGTAAGAGAGCTCGAGGCTCCACTATTCGTTGAAGAATAGATGGAGCTTATAGTAGAGCTTGGGATATTTACAATAGTCGTGGCCGAGATGGAGCTCATGCTTGTTGCTGAGCTAGAAGGCGACATTGTGCCTGTCAGTGTTAAGGTAGTTGTAGGCCATAGTCTGTATGCAGCCCAGAGTCCAGGATTAGGTGTGCCTCTTGATATAGGATTCGTGCTTGCATCTTTAAACAGTTGACAAACGCCAAACCCATCTTGGGGCATGTAGGTTACGTAAATGCAAGGAGGGTGGGCATCGCAAAAGTTAATGCAATCATTTAAGGTTGGTGATAATTGAGGAGAGAGTAAACCTGAATCTCGACGGTTGAACCGATTAGTCCCGGGTGAATTTCGTTTCATGAGGATTACTCCGCCATAACTCAGACCACAAGACACGAAGAATGCATCCGCACTGGGAGGGTAATATATGGTGTTATTTGACGCTGGACAAGTAAGAATTGTAGGTGATGTTGCGGATCCGGAGGATGAAGACGTTCCTGAGCTGGAGGATTGCTGAGTTGCTGAGCTTGTTATCGATCCAGGCGATTGTTGCATGCCGGAAGTTGATGATCCGAGAGATGGAGACGTGGTGGGTGTGGTTTGTGAGGGAACCGTGCTTGAGTTGATTCCAGAACTGGTCGAGCTCGACGTTCCCGCCGTTATTGTTGTGCTAGGAGCGGCCCGGGATGAACTAGACCCCGTGGAAATTGATCCACTAGTGTTCGAAGTTGTCGGTATGGACGCTGACCCTGATATGCTTGTGGTTACGCTCGTGTTAGGGCTAATTCCTGATGGGTTGGTGCTCGAAAAAGTAGCTGAAGAGGTGCTTATGGAGGTTTGTCCCGAAATGCTAGTAGGACTCAAAATACCACTTTGTGATGTGACCACATTGTTCTGTGAACTCCCTCCAGTCGTGCTACCCCCCGAACTAACTGCTGTAATCATTGAGCTTGATATTCCGCTCCGGGAAATCGAAGTGGAGGCCGTTTGCAATGATGAGCTGCTAGAATTTGACATAGTGGTTTGTGAGGATGAACTAATGCTAGAATCTGATGTGAGGCCGCTGGATCCTGTTCCAGCGGATATGGAAGCAGTTTTAGTTGTTTGCACAGTAGTACTGGCAGAGATTTGTGTTGCACCAATAGTAGAGCTTGAAACTCCAGTCCAAGTCGAACTAGAGATTGCAGGAATTGAGTTTGTGGTCGAGCTTCCTGTCCCACCCGAAGTAGATTGAGATATGTTGCCAGTGCCCTGCGCAGTGCTAGAACTAGTAGAAGGGGTTCCTACCCAAGGGCCATTCGAAGTTGAAGCCGAGCTAGACATTCCACTACCAAGAGTGGCAGGTGACGACCTAGAATTCGTTCCTAGGGCTGAATTTGATTGCGTTGGATTCGATATTACACTTGAAATCGACCCTGTACTAGAGATAGGCGAAGACTGGCCATTAAACCCGCTTGTTATTGAGCCTGATGTTGAGATTCCCGTAATAGAGGATATGATTGAAAAGTTCCCGGAATTCTGCTGTGAACTGGAGCTTGATTGCGCCGTAAGGGACCCTGAAGTTGAAGCCTGCAGTCTAGGGAGAGAAGTAGACGGTGAGAATGTAAATGTGGCGGATGATGTTGCTGAGCCAGATCTACCACTTCCAGAGCTCCTGGTAACAGTCTGGTTGCCATAAGTTCCGCTAGAAATCTGCAGAGTAGGGGATGAATTCGGAGGTAGAACACTGGAGTTGGTACTTCGAGCTGTTGAAGACACGGAAGAAATTGTAGAACCCCTATTAGAGTTTGTACTAGAGGTTTGGGAGGTTGGAGGTGGTCCTAGAAGTGATCCTGTAGAAACTATGCGGGTGGAAATACAGCCTAACACGCTGGATGTCTGCATAGCTCTCAGACTAGACGAAATCGAAGTCATTAAAGCTGTAGTAGTCCCTGTCGCGCTACGAGTTACGATTGTGATACCTGTGGATGAACTCGCGCCCGACAATGTAGGCGCAGTCGCCAGAGAGGGCGACCCCGAAGGTACCGTGACATTGTAGGCGGTTGTGGGACTCGATATAGCTGAGAAAGAGATAGCTGATGAGAATATCGTTGTTGAGCCACTTGGGCTTTTACCAGTAGTTGGAGGGGAATAGCGCGAGCTTCTTGTAGCCGATGATTCGGAGTATATATGTGACGGAACAGACGGAATATTCCTTGAAGTGCATGGCGATATAGTCGCGGAACGCACGGAGCGTATGGAAGCCGAACCAGTTTGTACTATAATGGATGATTTAGTAGTCGGGGGTGTATAACCACTTACAGGGGCGAGTGAATTTGTTGAGGTTGTTAATGAAAGAGGAAGAACATTCGAAGGCAATGTAGAACCGGGAGGGAGGCTGGAATAGTATTCAGGTGGATAAACCGTCACGGTTACTGGAGCATGGCAATAACCTAGAGGTGTTGTCAAGTTAGCGCTTCTGATTAAAGTTTAAAACTCTTTCAGCTTCGAAAGACGCATCTTATCTGTTACTGACCCGTTTCGCCTGCGTAAACAAGCCCAAAAAAGTACAGCAACGCTGCCGCATTTGTCGTTCTTTTCATGATTCCAACGTACCAAAGCTCTCAGAATTAGCAGTGAACACTAACACACAGACCTCAAGCTTTGGAAATCTAGATGCGATGGGGCCGCTCGTTAGCTCGTAGATGTGAGTTTCCTGAGCGATAGGTAGGGTTAAAAGTATGCGCCGGGGACGAAGCAAATTGCTGGAATGTACGCCAAATACGTGTGCCAACAACAACATGCCTTTCCTGAGACTTTCCCATTTCCCAGGCATTTGGGTAAACAGGCTTTGAAAGTTGGATGGACCTCACAATAGAAATCGTCCTTATGCTTGAGTTTTCCATCCCGCCCTGCCACGTTGGCTCTCCAGCAGCCATACTTGGCATTCTTCCGTACACAGAAAACAGAGGAGGAAATTCGTCAAGACAGCACTATACGGCTTTCTACATCTCTATTGCCTAAGAATTGCCCTAAAAAGTAACATTAACATATGGCCATCGTCGGAATGCCTGTTAGCGATGCTCTGCATCCAAAAGAGCTTTTCTTTGATCTGTATAAAGTTACTAGGGTGTAAGTGTGACAGGAAATGAAGAGTAACTTCTAAATAAGGGTTCCAGCCACTTATTTTCTTCGATCGACATGCCATGACCTAAGCAAGGGGAAAATATGTGCGTGGAAGGGTAAATGGTCACGAGCTAATTAACCGTCTCAGAAGACTAGAAGCTTAGAGTTTTAAAAAAAGGGGTAGAGGTATTTTTCTTAATAGGTAGGCGCATAATCGTATACAAAGACCAAATAGAATGAATTTTCAACGACTGGATGCCAATACCTTTTCGATAGAAATAGTCCCCTGATTGGAAGAACATATGACAGCGCTAGAGAGCCTACATGTAATACTAAGCATTGCGACATTCATGCACAAAACTCTTAAAAAATATACCGGCTGACGAGTACTGTGACATTAATGTACGATTGACTCTGATATTAAAGGCCATGCCCTAAAAACTAGGCCTACAGAGGCGATGCTCTACTAGACAAATCTTAAGGCATTACGTACTCAAGGATCGCCTTCTCTAGAGGTATATCGGGCTTGTAGATGATATTCGCGGGTTTCCAGAAATAGGATCCTAGGGTTGGTAAACAAGGGGCAGGTGTTGAGGAGGCTGCGGAGTCTTTGAGCCTCCGCCAAGACTCTATTTCAACGCCACTTCGGACGTGGGGCAGATTTCAAATCACCACCAAAACTCACCATCGCAAGCATGCAAGCGCAGAAATCCTCTCAGACGCGCCGTCTCTGCTTCGCATCGAAAAGTGCTGAGTCCAGACTAAGACAGGAGCTTCACGATGCCGCTTGATAACATCCGGAACATTGTCCTCGTCCTTTCAGGCAAAGGCGGAGTGGGCAAATCCAGTATTACGACACAGTTGGCTCTCACACTGTCACTGCAAGGCCATTCAGTTGGAGTCTTAGATATAGACTTGACTGGACCTTCGATACCCCGCTTTTTCGGCATTGAAGAGCTCAAAGTACGACAAGCACCAGGTGGCTGGATACCAGTTCCCGTTCACAATGCGCAAGTTCTACCTACTCTTCTAACAGCACTGCCATCGAATGGCACGCCCTCCACATCATTCATAACTACAGAGACTCCAGTAGGGCCTCTCTCTTGTATGTCCCTAGGGTTCATACTACCGTCTCGCTCTGATGCCGTGATATGGCGTGGTCCGAAGAAGACAGCTATGGTGCGCCAATTCCTCTCCGACGTCCTATGGCCTGCCGACCTCGACTTCCTCCTCATCGACACGCCTCCTGGCACTTCAGATGAACATATCTCCCTCCTCGAAAATCTCCTCAAAACTTGCACACCATCTCAACTCGCCGGCGCCGTAGTCGTTACCACACCTCAAGCCATCAGTATATCAGACGTCAAGAAGGAGCTAAACTTTTGTAAGAAGGTCGGCATACGGGTACTTGGTGTTGTGGAGAATATGGCAGGATTTGTATGTCCGAGTTGCATGGAATGCACAAATGTGTTCAGCAAAGGAGGCGGAGAGGTTATGGCGAGGGAGTTCGAAGTGCCGTTTCTAGGCAGCGTACCCATCGACCCAGCATTTGTGATGTTGATTGAGGAAGGTACTAGGCCAGTGTACCCTGAGGGAACAGTGATTGAGGGCAAGGATGTTGGAAGGGTTTATGGTGTGAAAGACCACGCTGAAGGCAAGAGTACAGGCTTGTTGGTTGACAAATATAGGAGTTGTTCCTTATACCCCATATTCAATGGCATAGTTGCAGGCCTCGTGGTGGATATTACTAGTCGCAATGTAGGCTATACGCAAGACTAATGGACAGCATATAGAGCTACGTATAGTTAGAGTGTTTTTGCATAGCTCTGGCGTTCTGAAAATAGGTTCGATTTATGGATTTCTCGATGCTATTTTAAAAATCAATTGAACAAATTTTAAGAATTTGCAATTTCCCCAAATTACAACTTGGTACTACCTGAAATTGCTTCTTTTACATGTATCCCGGCTCTCACTATACCTGTATCCAGGTCATATCAAGTCTGCCAAGCAATCCTTCATTAACCACTCGCATTCCACCCAAGGCTTGAAACATTCCACTGGCCTTAAGGTACATATTTTCCTCCAAATTCTATCCCAACTTACAATCCTTGCTGACTAGGAATGTTCCTTCGCAGAAAGCGGAGCACTGTAGAAAAGCTAGAAATCATTGAGAAGCCATTTTACTTCCATCATCTTCCATATTATCCGCCTCATTCATGCTCCACAGGTAGTCGAATCCATGACGGTACACCGGGACAGGTGTTCCCTAGAACGCTTCAAGGGTTATTCGCCAGTTTCAACCCACCAACGACAGCCCACATATCGATATCAATATTAGGAGGGTAAGAATAAGGAATAACGGTCTATCCTAGGCCGCGGATATCATATTGAACCGATAGCACCACACTCAAGGCTCAGGGCCCCCTAGCTGTCGTAGTGCGTCAAGCGTGCCCGCTTGAATCCTACGGGATTGGATACGGATTGGGCACAAAACATATATTTGTTCGTATTAGACTTTGATCCCTCGTCTTCAGTAACTTGGACCTTTACTTTCCGCGATGTGTGGATCTTCAGACGTTCCATACTTAACTCTTTTTTCAGCTAGCTACTATTATCTTCCTTCAAGCAGCCTACGCTCAAAATACTACGCAGTCCATTTGTTAGGGAGCTCCGAAACTAGGTTGCAACCTAGAAGCCGCAGAAGGCCACATCCCCTGTTAGCAAAATGGCCTTGGCCCATTAGTCTGCTGCCCAGTCGACTACGAATGTCGTGAAAACAGCCTCTGCACGTTTCCCAAAAGTGCAACTGTTGTATCGTTTGATAAAGTATACTACACAAATGAGACGTGGCATCAAACTGCAGTTTGGGCGCAGTCACCAAGCTGTATAGACAGTAGATGGGGATGTTTATGTAATAATAGTAAGACATCTTCCTTCACTCTTACCAAGTCTGCTAAAATCGAGAATCAGCGCAAAACTTTTTGACGGGCGATCACCTCCATGGCATGGAGTTCCTGCCTCTATGGCTGCAGCGAACACTTAGTGGATCTAGTCATCAAAGCAGATTGGCCTATCAATTCGTCGGCCGTTCCTCCATGCGAGAATGTAACAATCGAGACGTCCTGGTGGGGTCCGCTTGGGAGCATTGTCCGTGCGCCGCTGTTAACTCCTACGAAGGGCGAGTCCGTCTGAGAATGATTTCCGCAGCGGTTGTTCGAGATTTTTTTTGATCATCGCGATTGTTGTGCCGGTTGTGGTCTCTGCGATGGTTGCGCCGTGCGTCTAGTGTTGTGTAAGACATGCAATTTAGGAAGCAGAAATAGAAGGGAGATTGAGAGATGCTCCTCCACCATATGCGGACGCCGCCTTGGAAGATATACAACAGGCGGCTGCATCTTTGGTTGAGGGAGAGGAGCCGCCGGATTACGGTGGAAATGTAAGAACGAGATAGGCGTAATACCCTCCATCGGGCATGGGCAGTCTACTAGCCTTATTCGGTGCCCTCATCACCTCAGCAGGCTAGCTTATTATAGGGGCACGGCTTTGCTAGGCATTCCAGCGTAGTTATCCCTTCTAACAGTGATTTGGGTCCTCAGCTATCGATAAGAATCCAGCCAATCAGATATAGCTAGAATTATTGAGCGTGCTCAGAAGTATTGAAGCTAGTAATAGTAACGATTTTATATTAATATTGCATATAAAGCCTCAATCTTCAAAGTTGAGGCGTACTCCAGCGCGATTTCTGCGTACAGAACGGTATTTTGCACACATACACCCGAATCTAGTCATTGGATAGTGCTCTCGCCGTTAGATTCGGGTTAATAACATATTGAGTAGGCTGAACAGCACCCAGATCATTGTATGCATGATTCGAAGGCATGGTAGTGGGTAATTAGTCGATTTAATCTACCTATTTTACCTGGGTGGCGAGAACGCGTTCGCGCACGGGCCACAATATCTAACGACCCACCGTTAGAAGGGATAGCGCATGTCTGTAAATATTGGTAGAAGAGTGCCTCTAAATTCTAACTTGCTCTTGGTACGTGGTTTGTCGAACAGGGACTAGCGTGTGTTTGTAATAATGTTTCGAAACCTCTCACAAACTCAACCTCTGCTGTAACCGTCCCACGAGTAGGTGGTCTGTGCGCGAACGTCACAAAATGTATGCACGACGACCTGAACCTAGCGATTTGATTGGCCGAATTCTTATCGATAACGTTGGATACGAATTGGCGGGTTATATCTTCAAGTTCACAGAATAGTCTGGCGTGTCGACTCCGGGGTTAGAACAGGCTATCCCTGCTTCTCTAGTAATCCGCCATTTCAATTTCCTTGCGCCAGAAGCTTCTATGTAACGAAGCCATTTCACACTAAAGTAGGGCAAAAGACGCACACTACACAAGGGGATCGTTGAAGGCTGAGGGCCGATTGGTTCGAGATCGGTCATTTGCTCCAGTCATTGCCATTATTGTTAAGTGTTATCCGGCTAATCCGAAAGATCGGAATGGCTTGCAGGATAACGCAAGCGTTTCACTGTGGCGAATGTCCCAAAACTCCCGTAACAACCACAATGCCATCAACAAGTGTCGGATTTGTGGGTCAAATGCGTATTTTTGGCAATCTGTTGCCTGTACACCTTCGCAAGGCCACCACAATGTCTTGTGACTGAAATTTCCGTCAACACCGGTGAGCGAGATGTTGGCAACTTCAGCCTTGGAGCCGCAGTTCTTGTTGCCATGTTTCCTGCGCCCGGGCTATTATCGCTATGATTCCTGCCGTTTCCAAATGTGAGCTTTACTGTCTTAGACCTTACCCCTCAACGTCTAAGTGTAGTCTAAATATCTACACCCCCAATTTCCTTCCTTGCATCTCCCGGGGAAGCTCAAAACTGTATCTCCTCCATCAGGAAAATATATCAAAAGTCGAGTTCCTATCTATCAGTCCTCACATAGGCACAATGAGGCGAGCACGAATGACTCAAGCACGAACTCGAACACGGACAGCTCAACCACCGAAAGCGAGTCAATGCACCAGTTCACCTCACGAACATGACCAACATGAGTGTGCTTTAGACGGCCCAAACAACGAGCGTCGCTGTATTCATATTGAAGAGTCTGGAAAAGTTACCTTGCAAGTTGACGCTTGGCGATTCAAGGTCTCCTCCCGTGAACTCCGTCGTACGAGCAGAGTATGGGATGAATTGCTTCAACCACGCCAATGTTTCCATTCAGAAATTACAATGCGGCTACCAGAAGACCTTGATCCTTGGGCTCTCGAAATTATCCTTCGCGTTCAGCACCAGAAAGCCGCAAGTCTACCAGCTCAGCTTACCTTCGAAAGGCTCCGACATCTAGCGATTGTCTGCGATAGATACCACGTTGCGCATCTGATTACACAGCTTGCGGTCTTCCAGAAATGGGTCCAGGCCCTAGAACCTCATGCCGATGAGTCAGAACGAGTGGAGTGGCTACACATTGCATACACTTTCGGCCTTGAAGATATATTCGAGCGACTTGCTAAAAATCTTGTCCTTACTATCGTGCTTAATAGACACGGAAACTGCTTAACCGCTGGGGGCCGGATGCTTCATCCAGATCAGGTGAGATTACCACCGGGTATTATTGGTAAGTTTCCAGTATATATCATCTCCATACGTAGGTTAACATTTGCGTTTCAGAGAGCATCGCCAGTATCCGTCATCAAGCCGTTCAATCACTATGCCAAATTATCGAGTATTGGAGAGTCTGTCTTCGTTCACCCGGCGCCTGCCGCGTGCGTGAAAATGAAGGTCGATATCAGTGCAATGCCATCATGCTTGGATCACTTGAACAGGCCTTACCATCCTACGGCCTTGCCGGACTCACCTCCATCAGCGTTCGATCCTTGGCTGATCGGTTGAGAGCGGTCGATATATTCACACTACCGACAAAATTATGCTTTGAGGTTTCGCACGAAGCGTGTAATGTTGGTCAGGAGATCAGGCGAGCTGCGGAAGAGGTTTTCCAGAGGATTCCATCTCCAGTTCAAGACGCACACCGAGAGTATATGAGACAGCCAGGGAGATGAAACTAGGCTTTGATATTGAGCATCCTGGCTAAACAGATTCAGGGTATAGAAGATGAAGGCTTCTTTCATATCACATCGACGCCCTGTACAATTGGACACCCCTCGATATCGTTGCCAAATCCTACACCCCTCCGGGCGGAACAGCCAAGGGCGTCCCACAAGCCGCAAATCTGCAAATTCAGTCAATATTCTCCACAAAAAAGTGCCAGAAGGGGCTGAGCTTCCTTGGGGTGACAAGCCTACCGCTAGAGATGTAGTTGTCTTATCCGTACGTGTCTCACCACTTCCAGTTACTCGGGTCAATCGAAAAGGTGTGAAATGCTGCATCTCCGCATAGGAGTAAATTCATAACAGAAAGGCTGCCAGTTAGGTTGTGATTATTAAAGTTTGTCATATTGAAAAGATAATATTGCCGGCTTTTAGAAGTGAGAGGCCGGGGGATTTCACGAGCTAGAGAGAGCGCTATGAGGATGGGTCATAATGATAGCGAAGCAAGTCACTGATCCATGGGAATATGAGAATTTATATGAACGCATCGACTTTAGATCGGATGTCAACATAACTTAGCAAACAAAAGCCTCTACTAAGACCAGAAAGGACTGTCCTCATTGTCAAACTCGAGCAACAGCTTTTTTCACTGTAGATAAACTAATAATGTAGCTCTCTTTGCACAGCACACCCTGGTTTACTATCCCTTCTTATGAACTAGTCCCTCAAAATCATTTTTATCTTGAATTATCTCAATGCCTTATCTAGAATTCCCTTCACTCCCTTCACTTCGTATTTAGAAATGCCGAGATATTCGGGAACCCTTCCACGGAAACGCTCTGTATTCCCCAAATGGAAATCACATCACTTATTTGCACATGCTAAAGCCCTGGTCTGAATTTCTATGACCTGTCTAGTTTACTACATATCTGTTTGCTCCAAGCCAGTTCTTATAATTTAACTTCCTAGATTATCCCTCAGGCATGCAAGCATAAGTCGTGGCAGACTTACCTCAGCGAGCTCAGACTAAGAAATCGATTGTGCGGATATAGGAATATCCGCACCGTCCGCTAGGCTGATTTAGGACGGCAATCGTTTTCTTGGTCTGAGGCACTTTGGCGAGCTTTATAGAAAACCTAAACACGGTTTATATAAGAAGACCTTATTAACTTTAATGAAATTAATCTACCCTCCCATAATACCTGTTAATATAAAAATTACACCAAATTATAGAGAAAAGCCTACTCTATAAGTTATAAGATCTTTAGCTCCTTATACACGCGCGACGTTAAAAGGAATTCGTCGCCGTAGAGGCCCTAATTCTACCTCTATACTGCTAAGCCGTATAGTAAATACTAACGCTAAACGCTTACATCCACGCCGCCAGCCCTCTGTATAGCCAGCGGATATTCTAGCGGATATTCCATCTACTAGTCGGACAAAGGCATTAAAGGAAGAGAAGGTTAATATTGTAAAGGACCTTCTATATTAATAGGGCTGGTCTTTTTATAGGCTAATCTTTAAGTACTTAGAAAGTAAGAATAGGCATAGAGGTAATAGGAAGAAGAAGAAAGTAGGGGACCTACTTATTACTTTACTAGAGGAAAAGGAAATATAAGAAGAGCTTATTAATAGGGCTGAAATTTATATAACGCTAGTAACCTATACTACCCGCTATATCTAGAAAAAACTCCGCCAACTATAATTATAACGCGGCCCCTTTAATATATGGATTCTAGATATAAAGTTTTAGGATATTAACCTTAAGAATGCGGCCTAGTTTGTTTAGTAGTACGGTCCGCTACTATTTTAGCTTATTAAGGGGATATCTATACTAAATAAAGAGGAATATAGTCGGGATCCGTACGGTGGATGTATAGTTATAGTTACCTCTATATTCCTCCTAGGGTTTACCTAGAACTCCATAAATAGTTTCGCCCGTTTACTTAGTTTATATCTTTAGGCGCTTAGTATAAAGCGCCGTATACTGTTTTTCCTATATAGCCTTAGTCTAATTAATAGTTATAAAACTCTTAACGCTAAAAAGCTTAGGCTAGCTAAACGTTCTAAGGAAGGTCCTATTAATTCTAATAGCCCTTCTAACGCTAATAACCCTTAAGAAACTAATTAAGTCTCTATCTATTTATAATAATATCTATATTATCTATAATAACTTTAACTATTGCTAAAAGACTTAATATTAGGTTATTGGCGAGATTGGCGAGTTTAATTTATATACTATAGGAAAAATTTCACGCGGAGTCTGCATGCCTAAAGGGGGCCTTAAGCAGTTAATGCTAAATAATACCTATTAACTTAAGCTAGATAAGGTTATTAATATAGCTAGAAATAGGTTTAATAACCTTTAGAAGCGGATATTTATAAGTTTTATTACGGATACTATCTAATGCGCGTATTCTACTGTAGTTAATAGTATATTTAACTCTAACGCGGATATTAAATATCCGCGTATACTAGTAGTTAATATTCTCCCTTATAAAAGGATAGAGTATATAACTCTAGGACTTATTCTAGATAGTAAGGCTTTTATTAATGGCAACTATTGCGTAATAGAGAATATCTTTCTAGAATAACTGTAGTATAATCACAAAACAGCTTTTAATAACTAGCTTTTCCTAGTATACGGAGATTAGAAAACTGTAAAGCTTATCCAATTATATAAAGAGGAGTAGGTTAAGGCAGAAGGTGCGTATAATAGCTATAAGTAGGTGTTGCCTATTCTAGGGCTATAGTATATACAATTAAACTTCCTATATATAGTTATGCGTACGTTTTATAGGGGTAAGGAAGCCGCGTAGTAGTTTTTAGCGCTTTACGCCTATATAAACTACCTAGGACGGCGCAATATTCCTAAGGAAAAGGCCCTATTTTATTATATAGAAGAGCTAATCCTCTAAAGCTTTAACGCTTATATTATTATATTATTCCTACTCTATATCCGCAATAAGTATAATATTAAGGTAAATGGTGAGGCTAAGCGATATATATAAAACCTATCTCCGCAGCAATTTCTAGAGTATGTTAAGGATATCCATACAGTAGCTTTTTTAAGAGATGTATGCCGTGATGCAAATTAGCGCTTAGAGCTACCTACTAACGTATATTAGCTAGCAGTAACGTTATCCTCTACGGGTATATTAAGCTCCGCCGCTAATAACTATAATATAGAGTTCTTTAATTATATCCAGGTTTTATAGGTTATTAATATTTATAAGCTTCTAAAATACGCCATTAAGTATATGGATATTGGACTACTAAAGTATATAATCCCCTACCTTTGCTTCTACTTTGCTAAAAGCTTATTAAAGAACTATATATATAATATACTAATTTTATAGTAACTAGTTAGAATAAGTACTTATAATCTAGTGCTTTAATAGGCTATTCTTACTAATAGTTTAGTTAACCTCTAAGGGCGGCTAGATAGCTTCTTTAAGACAAATCGCCTTAATAAACTACTA
>Ga0307515_10002446_pt1 | contig 40421 bp, 49 predicted proteins | sample 17_EM_MG_FD_194513 | JGI IMG/M metagenome (GOLD analysis project Ga0307515, IMG submission 194513) | Populus trichocarpa ectomycorrhiza microbial communities from riparian zone in the Pacific Northwest, United States - 17_EM | ecosystem: Host-associated > Plants > Roots > Unclassified | place... | reverse complement strand
TGCGTTTTCCGACCTTGGCGTATACTACTCGGAGGTAGCGAATCCTCCAGATCCGAACCGGGCCTCAAAATGCTTTCAGAAGGCCTTTGAACTCGATGCCACCCAGGCAGACGCTGCAAGGAGGCTAGCTGAAAGCTTTGCAGAGGAGCGTGAATGGGACCTTGTGGAGGTCGTCGCTCGGCGAACGATCGAGGGTGAAGGTTGGAATGAGCCGGCCAGTTCGAAAAACCTACCGGTCAATTCTTGGGCATGGAAAGCCTTTGGAGTGGTGGAATTGGTAAGCTTCCCTCCGGACGTAATTTCGGCTTATTTTCACCTGTCTCGTGCAGAACCGCGAAATTACCCCGCCGCGATTCAATCCCTCCAAACTTCCCTCCGTGGGGAACCAGATGACCAGCTTGGCTGGTATTTCCTGTGTGGCCTACCTGCCGTCAGGGAGCTGTATCAGTATGCCAATGACCCAAGGTTTTTCATTCATCCTACCGATGCCAAGGGCGCGCGACTTAAGGCCATCGATTGGCAATTAGAAGTGGAGTCGAGGCATTTTTGCAAAACCGTTCCCGTCAAACTTGGGTGGCCTACTGGTGCTCTTATCTTGACTGTGTACCCGATTGTCCGTGTGAGTGGTTATCCCCAACCATCGGTGACTGAACCTGGTCGGTTGTCGTTAGTTTGGAATTCCCGCGGCTAGGAAGTACATCCGCAGACAACAGAAATCGAACGGCAAATTCGGGGCTCGCTAGCGGGAGGTTCCGAGAGTCGAAGCCCACATATCAATATGACGGGCAGACCCAATTCGCCACCCGTGTTTACACCTGTACAACAGTGCGCGTAAATGCCCGTGGAACTTCCACCTTTTGTGAATCCTATATTCGACGATACGATTTTCTCTCGTGGTCATATTTGCGCCCCCCCGGACGTTCCTTCCTGAAGTGAGACCGACGGGCCCGTTGGGAAACCCTGGCTGAAGGGTGTACTGAGAACGTAGACCTAGACAATTGCAAGAGGGGTGCCACGCAAGGCCCTTCACCGTCCAATCCGACCTTGAGCATTCCCTCCGACCACTGTCGCGTCCAACCCCACCATCACTCGCCTTACCCCAAGCATCTCTCTCTAAAGGTCCAACCTTGAACCCTCTGCCTTCGTTAACCCCACTCCTCGACGGACAACACTTCAATTGCCAGGGCGAACCGGTTCGCTCCTTCGATATGCATTGCGGTACACTGCAGCCTCCAGAGTTACCATTCTCACCACCTCCCGCTTCACCTTCTTCCACCCTGCATCTTCCGATCAACCCTCACGCTCGGTCCCTCCCACTCATTCACTCAACTCCGGAAAGGTCATCCGTCTTCGATGAGATGGACCTTGACCTACCCACTCCCTCATCCTCCTGTTCTCCTTCCGTCCCTTCATTGTGGAGTCTCGAGTATCTACCGGACCGACAAGAACCGGATCAATCACACCGGTGGATGGATGCTGATGGGTTCGTATTATAAGTTTCTTCGCTGACCGTGCGACCCCCAAGTCTCACAAACTGACCAGGTGTTGCTTCTCGACCACTACACCAAAAAAGAAAAGTAATCCGCCCTTTGAATGACGACGATTGTATATTCACGGGCATCATGGCCGCATTGCGTTTGACTGGGTATCCTGGGCATGATGTTATCGCCCGGCAAGCACAGATCGAACATACAAGTTAACCAGTTTCCCCGACGCTGTAGACAAATGTTCGGTCGAATTTCAATGTTTCAGCCCTCTCCGATTGGTCAGCGCTTCAGCAATTGGCCAGTGGTAGAATCTCCACGCTGTGGTTTGGACTAAAGTCTGTCGGTTTTGAATTTTCCATATTTGACTGGGCTTCGGTCAGTTATCGACCAGGGCGGTCGAAATTCAACCGAGTCTTTTCTACAGTGATTACAGTGAACCCAAACAAGGGTGTCGCTCCAAATAGGGTGGCATCGATACTTATCTCATCGACTCCCGCGATCCTTCTCCTGTCCTCGACGATACACCCCGACCACCTCAACGGCCTTCCAGATATGTACGGTTCACCGCCACATGTCCCCTCCTCCACTCATAACATCGGTACTAGCATCCCGGCCGAAACTCTCGGCCACCTGGATCCTCCGGTCCGCGACGATGCTGAGGGTGATGATACCGATGATTGCCAACCAGTATAAGGAGAGCCCGGATCATATATGGTCTGATATGCCTCCGCTTGGCCAGATCAATATTGTACGGTTTTGCTGATGGCCCACTCATAGTGGAAAGCGCGCTGAAGTAGGTCAGTTAAGGGAGGTACAGACAATCACCCAGTCATGCGCAAGCAAGGTTTGCGCCTACCGCAGTCAACGCTTCCATCGTTGAGAGTATTAATGACAAACATGCAGACTCAGGTTATGTTTTCACATATCCACGTGGGACACGGATGGTATGTATACCAACTATTTACACAGATCAGGTCCTCACTGGGACCATATTTCGCAAAACTCGATGATGGTAACATTTAAGACGGGGGGTTGTTCTCAACGAAGTACTTGTAACTGTCGGCGTTTGAGATGGTCTTCTCCAAGTCAGTGACAGCCAGGGCCTTGCATTTGGCCTGACCGTAAGTGTAGTCGTCGGTTCTATCGGAGAGGTGGGAAGCCTATGAATAAGATTTCCTGCCCGTGTATCGGAACCGGTGGCGGGGAGTTTCCAGAAGGGAGGGCAGAGGTGGAACCGTTCGGTGTTAATACCGAGCTCTGATCGAGAGATATGTCAGTGACCGAATGCATAACAGTAATCTCACAATTAAAATATATACGCACCGACATAGGCGACGACCCCATCGGAATATTTGCAGCTGCAGTCATAAACCAATCTCGAGAAATTATGGCTGTTGATCTGCCGGAAATTTTCCTGGACCATGACCTTTCGAAGAAAGGTGTAGGCACCGAACCAGGTAGTGTATTGGCGCGGGGGTTTTTCATCATCAATCTGGGTTACCATCAAGGTAGTAGTAGGCATTTCTGGCATGGGCCTGGGCATCGATAGCCGCGAGGAAAACCTGTTCCATCTGGTCAAACGAGCATTGTTGCACGCCACCTCGTTTATTGAGGATACGGGAGACAACAAGGTTACCGGAGAGTCTAACCTCGGCAATATCCCCAACAGTGGCATAGAGGTCTTTGGGGGTGCCATCAACACCGACGTAGGCGAAGAGGTTTGTTGGCTGGATGGAGTAGTTTCCGGCACCAGATCGAGTGAAGTTGTATGCGGCGGAGACTGGGATGATCATTCCGTGAGATGATGGCCAAGTCAAAAGTGACCTATATGACCCCACTTACGATCATGTGTAACATTGATGGAAGCACCAGGAGCGAGAACGGTGAAAACGCTGGGGTCGTCAAGGCCAGCGGCGTATGTGGGGCTGTAGCTGACCTAGAAGCGGAAACCAAAAGCATGAGCACAGGTGTTTGCCAGGCAACACACATGGTTTACCTTGGCGCCGTTGAACAATGGGCCAGAGCCAGAAGAATTAGTGATAATGAGGGTGTTCTCGGGGAAGGGGTTCAAGACTCCACGGGGGTCGTCGAGGAGTTTGAGGGTCTCGCCACCGGTGTTGATAATGGTCGTTGTAACCTTCAAGTTCTCCAATCCATTGACATTGATCCTGGGGATTGACGTTGAGGTCTTGACGGTAAAGCTGGGGGACGGCAGAGGCAGCAACCGCAGAGGCGACGAGGGTGGCGAGGGAAGCACGGAGACGGGGAGAAAAAAGAACATCGTAGTGCAGGTGGCGAAGGCGGTTGACGAGAAGGCCCCAATAAAAGCCCAGGCTGAACAAGCTGGCTTCAGTACATAGCCTTCCGGTTGTCAAGGCCTCATGAACATAAGTCAACTCGGCTGGGAAGATTTTGTTTCCGGGGTCGAACATCAGCACATTTCTCGCGATCTGTAGCCGCCTCTTTGCTTCGGATATGAGAATCAATAACGCGTAGGTCAGCGTCGCGGCATCGGTCTGGCCTCACGTTGCGGTCGCTCCATCCTCCCCACTTCCTTCAAACGTGGACTGGCAGCAATGGTCCTTCCCGCTGTCGCCTAGGCCATGTTCCCCTGCTTTCCAGAGGGGAGGGCACCGTCGCTGCAGCCTCAACGCATCCTGCTTGATCTTTCGCGCCGTCAGATCACTCTCCGAGGTCCGCCGCTTGCAATTCGATGGCCCGTTTTTGAAAAAACGCATACAATATTTTTGCTTTTGCATGCGGAGCCCAGCATCACGGCAGTAATCGGTTATGAACCAAAGGCGCCCATGGACGATGGGAGAAGTCTGGGCTTGAAGGAACCGGAGCGAGTGAGGCGGTAAACTCGTGGCCGGCCTTGTTCCGCGTCTATGGAGTGCTTATGCCCTTCACAAAAACAGTTGAACTGACGGAACTTGGGCCGCCGAAGTTTCAACGAACACCAATCCCCCTCTCCATGTTCTTTCTCCACCAACAAAACGTGGCCCCGGGGATCCCAAAGGAGATAGCAGCTGACCGGCTCCACAATACCCCCAGCTCGTGAACTAACAGCCTCAGGTATGGGTGACATCATCCTTACCTCTCTTCCCCACTCCGCCAACAGTACAGCAGCGACGGGCGATGGCCACATCTATCCGTAGCATTTTCACTCGATACAAGACCACTACCGCCAAAATTCCTTCCCCAGACTTCACCGAGAGCCTTTTCCCCCTGCCGACGAAGTTTCCACCCTCGGTCTTGAGTCCTCATGTACTTCCAGGGACCAGCCCCGAGGCTGAGAAAACCTTGCTCGAGATCTTGAAACGCAATCACCAGAACAACCATATCTTCTACAACGACAAGGGGTACCACAAGTGAGCTGTTTCCCGTTTTGGTTGGGCAGAAACGGTTTCTGACGTAAAGGACCAACCTAGCCATGTCGTTCACCATGTGCTTGCGATTTACGCTATGGGGGCGAACGGAAAACTCCTCCAAGAGGGGTACAAGAAGGATGATGATTATCAGCGTCCGATTGGAAAGTCCCCGGAGCCGATCTCAGACGGCAACTTTACTGACCATCTCGGGGACGGGAGGTACTACCAAGCGTATCTCGAGTTCTTCTCCAGCCAGTTGGTCACCAAGGGAGCTGAAAAGACGTTGGAGGACTATCTCTACTCCAAAGGTGTCAACTTCAACGATCGAGCGGGGGTGGATGGATCTCGACAGCCGGAGATGTTTGGTCGATTCATGTCCGGCCTGATGCATCCCCTCATCCATGTAGGCTACGGTCTAGAGTTTGGTCTGCTCGGCGTTCTTGCGGAAGGTACATCTTTCTGGATTCAGCCCAACGAGCATGCGAAATGACCCCTTATTCCAGGTCTCGCTCAAGCTGCAGTTCACCGGCCAACCGTGTCCGCCCTCGTCCCGAGATCGTATTTCGACGAGGCTTTCTACTCCAACGCAGTCGCTGCGGTCGTGAGTGGAGTATCCACTTTGCTACGTAACACAGGCCCCAAAACGCTCCCTTCGATTGCGCCGCAGTCTTGGGACGCTGAGGTTTCAGCCCTCGATGTTTTGGCCCTAGTACTTCGGGACGAAAGTCTGGCCGCCGCTTCGACGGGCGTTTTGGGGTCGGAGTCGCCTCTTGCCTTGGTCTTGGACACAAAAGCGGACACGATTCGAAGGTGGATCCGGTCGGATTGTTACACCTCACGCTGCTAATAACACTGTCTCAGATATTCCGAGATGTGGTCTTTGGATGTCGTTGGGAGTCCCAACCCAGATCAAGAGGTACACCGAAAGGTTGAGGAACTCGCCTGGGCCACTGCATTGATTTATGGGGTCAGCGGTTGGCATGAAGGACCCCCTTTCAAGGCTGATTTCGGACTGTGCGTGTCTGGACTAATATTCGAACATCACGTTTCGGCAGCTGAACCGTTATTCACAGGATGCACCTCGTAACTTCATCCCTTTTCCTCCCTTCTATCTGCGCATACTTCCCACCTCACGTCATTCAAACGTTCCTGAGGTCCTATTTCTCGGTCTGCCTCGCGATGTGGGTGGGTAAAGGTCGGCCGTCAGTCGAAATCACGCCGGAGTTCGTTTCGAAAACGGATGCATTTCCCCAGGAGCCCATCGGAGATCGTGTGGCGAAACCTGCCAAGGATACGCTCACCCCGGAGACGATCACCCCTAACCCCTGGTTGGCGATCATCCAGTCAGCGTTGGAGCATCCAGACAATCACGTTTGCAAAACTCAACGCGCCCTGGGTCACTGGAGTGGGGTATTTGGTGGGCGGCCCCAGGGATATTGGGCCAAGTCCTCCCCAAAAGAAGGAGCAGTTCAATTGAAAGGTATTGAACTCCTCGACGGAACACTGTTCGTCAGGGTTGCCGGCATGACGCAGGCAACGAAGGGCTGGATGAGAGAAGGTCAAGAGCGAGGGGAATGGTCTCTCAACGATTGAACGCGTTATATGCAAAATAGATACGATCTAGTGGAGTTTTTGGGTACAGATGATTGTCCATGAACGGCCTGCCGTAGTCATAACGTGTATAGTAACCAACTTGTATGATAGCAGATGGAGGGATTGAACGAGAGCCTGGGGAGATGAGTCGGAAGATAACGAGTGGAACAAAGCAAAATTACTGGTGCTACTAAAAATCAAACAAAAAAAGTCTCAGGAGAAAAACTGAAGGGTAAAGAGGCGAACGAGAAAGTAACATCAACCATTTACAGTGTAGGTGATCCTGGGAGCGAAGAGTACGGTGGCGGCAGTTGAGGGGCAACGTCACCTCGTACGCAGAGACCCATCTCAGACAGCGTCACAGAGACAGAAGCGTTCGGGTCCGTTTCGGAGTACACAGGAGGCGGGCGATAGTGCCTACGAGAAGACCTCTGCTGAGATCGGACAGCATTCTGAGGAAAGCGGTGGTTGTACGTGATTACGCTGTAATCTGGCGAAGAGGCAGTAGTAGCATATAGAGAGAAGATGATGGACTCCCGGGATGGCAGAGAGGGGGGTGGATAGTTGGCATTACGAGCAGTTGTACGGGGACGAGGCGCCTCAAGAGAGATTCGGTCCTGAACGCGACGCGAATGGGTCGCCATCTCGTTCAGCATGTTGGAAAGAGAAGGACTACGCTGAAGCGGGCCGGCCTGGTCAGGGGAATCGAGGGCTTGAGCCTTTGCCAGCTGAGGTGATTATGGTATAAGTACAAGGGATACTTTGGAAAACTGGGATGTAGCCCCTCACCAATTCATCGACTCGCTTTCTAAGCGGCGCCTGGAGAATCCTGGTAGTGATGTACTCGAACATGACGGAGAAGGGAAGACAAGGGTAAGAATAGCGAGTTCAGGGGTCCCGGACGCCTACCCAACGGAGGGAAAGCCGTCCGTAGATCTTGCATATGCGGCGCCCCCTAAGTATATGCATCCGGTGCGGGCAAGGTCAAACGCATCCGTGATAAGCTGTTACCCCACGTCTTGGGCCAGGCGGATATGACTTCGCTGAGGTATACACCCCCCCCCTCTGCACCACCAGAAAAGCCGCGACAATGAGATTAATAGAGAGTTGATGGGGGTGAAGGAAAGAGCCGGACAACCATTGAATTTGAAACTGGCGCGGTTGGCCGGCGTTAAATAACGTTACCCATTGAACTCGAGCCAGCAACATCCACAATGGAAATATCGTACGGGAAATTTTCCCGCGCAGAATGCACGCTCTTGGCTTACCAGCTCTAGGTCTATTCTGCAAGGAGGGTACCAACACCCGCTCTCTCGGTCATGGCAGCAGAACAAGACGTTGACGAAGTCAATGCTCATGTACCCCATCTTCATAACCGACGACCCGGAAGCCAGCGTGGTCATCCAAGCTCTCCCGGGTCAACGGAGGTGGGGCGTGAATAAACTTGAAGAGTTCATTGGACCTCTGGTTGACAAGGGCCTGAAGAGTGTGATATTGTTCGGTGTCCCGCTTAACTGCGAAAAGGTACGCTTGAATATCTGTTCCGTGTCAAGCTCAGCCCTCATGCTCCCGCGACCGTGCAAAAGGATCCAGCCGGGACCCCTGCGGATGACCAGCAAGGTCCCGTAATCCTCGCCATAAAAAAGCTCAAGCACTTGTACCCGTCCCTCTACATCGCTTGTGACGTCTGCCTTTGCGAGTACACCTCTCACGGCCATTGTGGTGTCCTCAATGAGGATGGAACAATCAACACCCCTCCTTCGGTCGAGCGTCTTGCTGATGTGGCCCTTGCCTACGCTAAAGCCGGCGCGGATTGTGTTGCTCCGAGCGACATGATGGACGGAAGGGTAAGGGCCATCAAGAAGAAACTCATTGACGCGGGGTATGGGAATAGATGCACGCTCATGAGCTATTCTGCCAAGTTTGCGAGCAGCCTGTATGGACCATTCCGGTGTGTCCTGCCCCAGTCGTGATTTGAATTGGTAGCCTGACGTGTCACTACAGTGAAGCCGCTGGGAGTGCCCCTGCTTTCGGCAACAGGAAGTGTTACCAGCTTCCGCCCGGCGGAAAAGGACTTGCTCGCCGAGCTATTGTGGGTCCACCCCGTCGCGTTTCGATTCATGATATCTCAACCCTCATTACAGCGACGGGACGCGAATGAGGGTGCTGACATCATCATGATCAAACCTGGCATGCCATACCTCGACATCATTGCTGATGCAGCCCAAATCGTTCCTGATCACCCTTTGGCGGTCTACCAAGTCAGCGGGGAGTTTGCCATGATTGTTGCCGGTGCCAGGGCGGGCGTGTATGACCTCAAGACGATGGCGTTCGAGTCCACCCAGGCCTTCTTGAGAGCAGGTTGGTACCCGGTTGCCTGGATTCTGATTCACCTCGACTGACCTTGCCCCACAGGGTGCACGTTGATTCTGACGTACTTCACGCCGGAGTTCTTAGACTGGTTGGACGAGTGATTGGAAGGATTGAACGCAAAAATAGAAGCTCTACAAAGCAAGAGGTACTGATTTTTTGTATCATTACAGTCAGTATTGGTTACGAGTGCTATTGTGTTACTGTACACTGAACAAATCCTAATGTTGACCACGTCTCAAAACTCGCCGGATTCAATTTCACCGCCTTTTGCGCCAGCTTTAACGGTTCGCTTCCCTCACTCGGGCTCAGAGATTCTGCAACTGCACGCAAGCTGAGTTGTTTGGCGTATTCAATTTGTATTCCTTCTGAATTCTCGCCCACGGAAGCCAGCAGAGCGAGGGCATGAACGCTGCGGTCGTTTTGTAGAGCCAACGATGCGGCTTGTATTTTCAGCTCCTTCGACGTGGGTTGCGCAAAGATCCCCTTCTGAGCTTCCGAGATCGCTCTTGGGATGTCGCCCTAGAAGGACGAAAACTGTTACAAGACTGAGGCGGAAAGATGGACACGCAATACTCACTTGACCGAGGTGATGTTTGACCAACAAGCCGGTTACATCATGGTGGGGATCCATTGCTGTACGCTGATCTAGGGGGAGGGAGAGCATCTCGGAAAGAGCGGCGTCCACAAGCCCGTCATCATCGGTCAGGATACCCATTCCCGCCAATAGAGTGATAGCTTCCAGGTTCTCCGGATCCGCGCTGATACTAAAACAGAGTGTGAATTCGAGATGTCGCGTAATTTTGATTCACCCACGTACCATTGCAACAACTGAGATTTCGCGGACTCTCGGGCTTCATCCCCTCCCAAGGACCAAAGTGCCCGGGCCAACGATACCGAAATGTGTCCAACCATCGTGAGGTCCTCTCCTGCGGAACCCAACGCTAATTGGAACGACTCCATGGCCCCATTCAGGTCGTCGCACTTGAACTTGGAGAGGCCTGTCACAAGATAGCTCTGGGTGCGGAGCGCGCGGGAGTCCGCACCCTCGTCGTCCCCGATAAGACCCAGTGCGGTCTCAAGAGACTCTAGAGCCCCGTCAAAGTCTCCATTCGCAACGCGAAGGCGGCCCAGATTTGTGTTGGCGATGGTAAACTGCCTCTCAATCGCCGGGTCTTCGCTTTCCTCGTATTTGGCTTCCAAAATCGTGATCGCCTTCGTGATCAGTTCTACGGCGAGGTCGTAATGTCCGACACGCTCGCAGACTAAGCCGAATAAGTGTAAAGCCGACTCGTCGTTTGGTCGTTCCTGGCAATAACGACCCAAGACGAAGAACGCAGGCACCAAAGACTCCCCAACAACCCCAGGATCATGGGAGCCCTTGATTATCCTGGAGAAGAGTCTCGTGGCATAAGAGATATCTGCTTCGGCCTGGAAAGGACGATGAGAAATTTGTTAGAGGTTCAGAACCATTGGGAAACCTACTATTTTCGTTTCCAGTCCAACGATGTGTTCAAAAATGTGTTCCGCGTCGAGCTCGTGTCCATGAGCGCTTGCCACCAAACCTTGCCCTAACCACGCCAGAGGGTAATTGGGGTCCAGGACTTGAGCGCGTAAGAATGCCTGGTTTGAAATCTCGAGGTCTTGGTGGTGTAAGTAGAGTAGACCAAGGTTTGTCCAGGTAGCCACGTTCTACCAGGTCATCTCAGTACTGATTTCGGCGCGGCGAAATCACCCTTACTTTTGAATTCAACTCCAACGACCTGATGTAGGCATGTTGAGCACTCCTCGCGTTTTCGAGGAAGTGGGCATCTCCCAGAGCGATCCAATACAATTCTTCATCAGGTTCTACCGAGGCTGCTTCCTTCAGACAACGAATGACTTGATCCTGAGTGATAGTTGCGTTGGACCCAACGCTTCGGCTACGTAAGGTCTGTAGAGCGACACCAAGGTCATACCAAGCGCTCGCTTTCGCCCTGTCGTCATAAAACCCGAATGAGATGCGGTACTCATACGTGGCCACAGAAAACTCGAGGATATCGAGGGCAGATACCACTTCCGGAGAAAACGAGTCAACTAAGGGCTTGGAGATTGGGATGGACGGTGCGGCTTCCAGGATCTCCTTCAACGTGATCAAAACATCCGAAAGTCTTTGTGTCTCCCTCGGCAATTGGATACCGGAATATCTGAATAGAGAGTCCGCAATGATCTTCCACGCAATTCTGCTGAACCCGGAATTCGTCTCCATCGCCTTCCAAGCGACCTCGATTGCGGTCAAAAACGAGACTTCCGCCCTCGCGAAGAAACCTAAAGACACTTCTTGGGCTCCGAGATTCAGGTGCGTGGTCGAAAGGGCGATCAAAACCCCGAGTTCGGAGGGGTGCTCGGCAAGGATGGATCGCATGGATGATATTGCCTCAGTGAATTGACCAGTCTGGGACTGAACATCGGCGATGAGGTATGAACAGATCCAGTCGCCCGGTCGTAAGGTCCTGGCATGGTCTAAGGCCTTTATCGCCGCTGCGTGTCGGCCAGCCCGGGCGTACGCTTCACCCAATCTGACCCAGCCAACCTGGTCATCTGGTTCCCCGCGGAGGGAAATTTGGAGGAATTGAATCGCAGCGGGGTAGTTTTTGCGGTTCTGCACGACAGGTGAAAATAAGCCAAAATTACGTCCGGAGGGAAGCTTACCAATTCAACCACTCCAAGGGCTTTCCATGCCCAAGAATTGACTGGTAGGTGTTTCGAACTGGCCGGCTCATTCCAACCTTCACCCTCGATCGTTCGCCGAGCGACGACCTCCACAAGGTCCCATTCACGCTCCTCTGCAAAGCTTTCAGCTAGCCTCCTTGCAGCGTCTACCTGGGTGGCATCGAGTTCAAAGGCCTTCTGAAAGCATTTTGAGGCCCGGTTCGGATCTGGAGGATTCGCTACCTCCGAGTAGTATACGCCAAGGTCTGTAAATGCGGGGGCAAACGAAGGAGAACGTTTCAGAGCGGTGATGAAACATTGGTATGCCTGCTCGTATCCTGCAGTGCCATGTGAGGGTGTGGAACGAAGGAGGTAAGGGGTGCGAACCCTCTGTCTGCACGGCACACTTTCCCATTCTCCACCAACACCGAGCCTGGTCCACCTCGCGGCCATCCAAATCATCGAGAATCTCCGAAACCACTTTTAGTTCGTTCGCCGCAACGTCACCATTACCCTGCTGGAGGATACACCATGCACGTTCCTCTCGAGCCCGTATCCCCTCGTCGACGTCATCCGGCAGCAGTTCGTCCACTCGCAGGAACAACTCCGCGGCTGTACCCCAGTCCTTGGATGCCTGAAGTATGTATGCGCGACCCATTAAGCTCGGCACGTTGGCGTCATCTCCCGACAATACATCATCCAAGATTCGAAGTGCGCGGGTATGATGTTTCGGAGAGTAATAGTGGACGAGGGAAGTCCCGAGCATCACGTTGAATATTCTCCTTGTTCTGAAATCAAGTTTCAAAGATGGTCAATGGGTAGAGTGTTGGGCGAACTCACTTGATAAAGGGCTTTCCCCTTTCCGATTCGAGTTTTCGTGTACGTTCTAGACCAACTTCAGCCACTTTGATAGCATTCTCATAATCATGATCCTCGTGGAATGCGTTGACCAGTATCCTACTAGCCAAGACTGAATCCGGAAGGTCGTTGTAAGAATCCTGTGCCATTGGGTTAAGTGAAACCGGTCACCGGTACTCTACTGCACGAACCTGGATAACATCGAACGAATCTTCGTACTCTATCGCAACGGGAGGGGGTGATTCAAGGTCTGTCGTTGGTGGTGTTCCAATGTACGCGAAGTATGCCAGAATCAAAGTTGCAAAAACCGAGTACGGGAACAAAGCCACAAACTTTTGAAGCACAGCAAAATCGTGTTCCTCTTCATCAATGGGACTTAGTTGCAACCGCGGATCGAGGAAACACGCTTACCGAGTGAATAGATATCTTGCCCCTCGATATAGTATCTCCAAACAGGCTCGTTCGGAATACCCAACAGGACGATTCCGTTCACCATCTCCTCGAGTTCTTCTGACATCTGGGCCTTGCGCTTGGAAACCTCACCGGAAGAAGGGATGGCAAACATCAGTCGCTGTTTGTGGTCAAAGAGCTTCGATTCGGTCTCCCTGCGCAGTTCATCGGAAGTGTTGGGGTGATTCAGAATCTCGTTGTAAAACTCGGGAAGCTTCCATAGCGAGGTCAGTAGAAAGTCGGGACGATACTAGGAAACACATACCCGCGACTCGCTCCAAATCTCATAGCCAACTTCTTGACGAATTACATCCGGCGGAGGGGCCCCTAATCGCTTCCGACGTTTATCCACTTCTTGGGTAAATGAAGTGCCCTCGTGCTTTTCGAGTATTTGCACAATTTCTTGAACGATCGGGAGGCTATTCTGAATTGCGGACTGCGCTGCGAAGGTGGTAGCCGTGTCCGGGTTCGTGGCATCGGGAGGGGATAGCAAGGAAAGAACAGGGTAAAGATCTGAGGTAGGTAGATACAACGCCAAAGCTGTCACGACCTGGAGTAAAAAGCGGATGAGATGCGGGTTTTTCCAAAGTGCTCGACTCGGACCTGCAATGGACCTGAATGTTGTTTGCACACATCCACGTATTTCTGGAGCATTTCCGCACATTTCTTTCTGTCGTCGCTGGCAAAAATGTAAGTGCGATCATATATGGCGAGGGAGATGACCGCACCTTTGGGCAAATATGTGTGACAAACTTTTCAAACTTTCAGCGTGCTTGTCCCATTGCCCGGTCTGTGCATAAAGTTTGGATATGCCCTATGGAATCGAGAGATAAGCCAATGGTAGACAAGTCCACAGATGAGCAACTAACCTGCCATGCCAAAGGAGATGTCGCATCTATTTGGATCGCTTTGCGATACGCCTGCGCGAATCTTAGTCGAGGTGGATCCGGAAGGTGGAGACACAAAAACCTGTTCGCTCTTGTCCTGCTGCCCGAGTTCGAGAGAGGCAAGGCCGAGAAAGACATTACTAGAATCTCCGAAGTGAGTGACCGGTCCGGGGAGTTTGATTAGATTGGAGAACAGACAGACGCGTTGTAGTTCGAAGGATCCTCTTCGAGAATCTCGAGGCTGGTTTCCCGGGCAGCAGAAAAATCACCCTTTCCTATCGCAGTACGGGCCGCTTTGAGTTTGTTTCTGACTGCCGCCATGGTTGGGCGTGGAGGAAGGAAGGTATCAGCCACATCGAGGCGCGATGCGGAAGGTCGGCGGACGTAAGGTTCAATTAGATTACGAGCGTTCTTGTAAGATTAACATGGAAAGTGTGAGTACAGTACTTTATACAACGATTAACAGCAATGGAGAAGGGGGTGAGATACAAGGGCAAAGTGGATGTGAAACCAGAAATTGTCCCAAGAAAAAAAAAATTGGTGAAAGGGAAGGGCGCTGGTCAATGGCGTTTGTTGCGAGATTTTAGGCTACCAGAAATCTTTGAAAATAACTTGTGTACCCGGGATTTGGAGAGGATGGGTTCGGTGACGGACATGTCAATGAAGGAGGTGAACGTGTCGGATGCCTCCTGTCGTCTTGAGCGACGGACAGGGGATTGTACGTCATAACCCGCAGGTCCAGGGCGCAAAGACGGGGTGGCGAAAGACGGTAGGGTCGGTACCTTCGGGGAATTTGCACGCGTGACGGCGTGTTCGGCTACCCTGGCCCGGAGCGTGCCTGTGGCTTTGTTGATCACAAGCTCGTTTGACCCTCTACATTTATCCGGATGAAACGCCACGGGCGGAAGGGTGCTCCAGCGTTGCAAAGCGCTGGATTGGGAATGGCGGATTGGCCGTGGGATGCACTCGTGGGATGCACCCAGAAAAGGGTGAGAAACGAGGCTAACCATCGGTGGACTCCCGCTGATCGACCCGGAAACCGCCAAAGTCATCCTTCGACTTGGCATGAAGACAGGAGGGGATGGGAAATCGAATACGGAGGCACGGCGGGGAACGGCCATTTTGTGAGATCCGGACCGCACGGGGGTGGCAGTCACCTCAGGGAGAGGAGACGGCGTCGTCTCCCCCAGCAGGTCTATCCCAGAAAGCAGGGACGAGGAGGGGGATATGGGGATGCCGGCGTCAGCAACCGTGACAGCGAAAGGGTCGCAGCTAGCACTCTCGAACTCCTCCCACACCTCCGAGGAATTTTTAAAGAGCGCAAGGTGGCCGTCGAGTACACCCTCGTTCACAGCACAGTCGTCAACAAATGTAGACGTGTCACTGTTGTTCGGCGTCACGAGAGAGTCGGTGCTCTCTATCGATGTCGTTGGGCTGAGTCGTGGGGTCGGGTCGTGGGTCATGAGTGCGGCATGGGTCGCCAGGAGAGGACGTGCGGAGAAAAGGAGGAAGCGACCACTGTTATATATCCTGCCTCCTTGGGCTATCCGTTCCGATTACTGCAATAGAGATGCATATCGCGGGAGCAGACTTATCTGGGGGAGGTCCCTGATCGCAGATGATTCGTGCGGAACGGGCCAAGGACGGACAGGCTCCCGGCCGTTGGAATTTCACCCGACTCCCCGAGCCTATCCTCTTTCACATCTTGGACCGTGACCCGATTCGTTGATGATATCCGTTGTGCTCAATTGAGGGGCACGCAAGCAAAAATAGTCGATACAGTCAGTTCGGATAATTACAAATTCTTAGTGGTCTCTATCGTATACAAATGAAGATTGGCACCTCTCCTACGGAAAAACAATCACGCAAACCCAAACCCTTCTCCTCCCTCGTTGATCGCTAGTAACAGCTGTTGACGAAGCATTTCGTATGACGTATATTGCGGTAGGTCGATTTGGTTGAAGCCTGTGTGCGAATGGAGATCGGACGGTAAGCGTCAAGGCCGTTGAGAGCATCAATAAATGTGAGTTTATACGCACAAGTATGCGCCTGGGGCAACCGAGATGGGTCGCCATACGCGCGATGGATAGAAAACCTCTGCACTCCTTGTACGCCTTGCAAATCAACGAACCCTCCCAGCGGCACACGTGACGTTCCTGTTGCGAAACTCAAAACTTTGGCCCTCTCCTCCCGGTTGAACGACTTCAATGCTCGCCACCACCAGACGATGACAGGATCAGAGCTCGCGTATCCATTGTACTCGGTTGCAGCTCGCCACTCATCCACATCAATGTCCGGCGTTCCAGAGATGAGCAATTCCACCTCTTGCTCGTTAAACTAGTTGGATTCGGTCAGGGCGAGTGCAACGATTATGCAGAGGAGACTTACGATTGAGATCAGTTCTTTCGGAATGATCTCATAGAATCCACCCAAAAGCGCCTCGATCTGGTCCTTGATCGAAGAGTATAACCGATACTGAGCTGATAATTGAACAAACTCTTTGCGGTTCTCCGGAGTAACAGGCGTCTTTTCTCCATTTTCCTTCAGAGGAACGATCTTGGTGACACCGAACTAGGGCCAATTGGTCAACGGATAGAAAGTGGGGTGGCGAAATTATTTACCTCATCTGCCTCAGCGCTGAAAGTCAGATCCAGGGGGCTGGGGTCATTCTCCAAAATCCAGCAAAGGGACTTGTAGTATTCTGGATCGACCCATTCGACGTCTCGGTAATCGACAGGTTTTCCAAGGAGTTGTCGATACAGACTTCGAGCGAAGTAAGCATCCAACAGCCGTCCATCGAATATGGCCTTCCCGATGACCCTCCCGACGAACTTGAAGAACGAAAGGTGCTCGGGGTTGACAGCGGAGGCCCGATTTGGCTGATATGTCAACCTGTCAGCAGCACAGGGTTGGAAGAGAGCATAGTTGGGGTTGAACATCTGCCTCGCAAGAATTTGGAACCATTCACGCGTCACCCCACCCGCATCGACACCCTCCTCGTCGTAGAACCTCACGCTTAGTTTCCCATACTTGATCTGTTCGCCCGTCTTGCGCTGGAGGTACTGGTAACTGTCCTCGAACACTCGGGCTCTCCTAACGTTGAGTTGTAGCGCACTGTGATGTTCCCTTCCGTGTGGCCGTCGGTGTAATTGCTGGTTGAAATAGTTGCGCTTATTGTCGAAATCCAGGACGCGGGGATTGTGGACGAGGAGGGAAAATGAGCCGCTCATCAGCGACGGATTGTTGCGGACCATAATGTTCAAAAGCTTGCGGTGGTTGTCCGTGAAGGCCACGAAGAGATCTTCCATGGATTCGGAGGATCCAAGAACAGGGGATTGAGGGAGAGAAGCGCTACGAACGAGCCGGCCGGTGGGCGAGGTTTTTGATCCTACGTACTTGCATACGACCATGAGACACTCTATCAATGGAAGGAGGATGGCGGCGATGTGATCCAACTCCGGTTTGTCGATGAGTGTCAAACAATCACCCAATTTTCTCCATAAGGACGAGAATTTGAAGGTTTCGTAAATTCTCTGGATTTGTTGGGCACCTTCCGCGGGGGAAGGAGCAGGCGACTTCGCAGTGTACATGTAGTCGATGGTTTTGAGGATTCGCAACAGCTTGGCCTGGTCAGAGGACGAGGAGGCAAAACGAGAAGCAACGGATCCTGCCACAGTTTCCGCTTCTGAACTTTGCAATGCCTTTGCAAGTTCATCCAGGTCGGAGGACAACGACTTCCCAAACTCCTGAGCCCTGAGCTTCAGTTCCTGAGCGATCGTGTCTTGAGCATCTGGGATGTGGGATATATGTTGGATCAGCGCCAGGGTCTGTTGGAACGTTCGGCCGGTGCATTCCCCAATAGTGAGGACATTGACGATTGATCGCAACAGGGGAGAGGGAATTTGCGGAGGAGTTGTCAGCAATGCCTTGTCTTGTTCCACTGCGTCCGTTTTGGGTTGTTCTGTGTTTTCAACTCCCGTTACTGCCGGCTCGGCTGATTGCACTAGCCGATCAGGTGAGGTAGGGACGCGTGGCGAGAAAATGAACTTACAAGTGCTCGGGGGTTGTGGCTCTTGTGTGGATTGCTGACTTGACGGTGGCTGGGGTTGGGAACTCGATGGGGTAGAGACGTCTTCCGACTTTTCTTCTTTCAGGGAGGTCAAAGGGCGAGTGACGGACGCAAGAAGACCAACGATGGATTCCGTGATTGAGGAAGCCTTGAGAAGCGATTCCCTGTCGAGCAACGACAAGAGAGACACAATCGGATAATGGGTTTGTCGCTCTTTTCCTTTCCCTTTCTTTGAGGATTTCCGAAGTGCAGCAGGAAGCTCGTGTTCCGTCAGGAAGAACAGGGAGGATGATTCATTGGAATCGACGATGAAAGTCAAGGCCTCAAGACAGCGACGCGCCCGTAGTTCAGGAACAACATCACCGGGGAGATTGAGGGGATTGAACGTGTCCGACATCGCTCTCTGTTTCCCGAGTGCTTTGGCGCTGGGTGATTTCGAGTTCCGAACGGACATGTGCGCAAAACTTTTGTCCATGGCCGCGACGTCACCGCTACCCTCCTGCAGAACAGAGAGCAGAAGATTGAACAATTCGGTTCTCGTTTTGGTGTTCTCGCAAAGGTTGAGAAGAACTTTGAACAAGGTGTTCTTCTTCAAAACCTGGGGGAAAAATAGGAGTCGGACCAAGGTAGCGACGTTACTCTTCTCAAGCAACTGGATGGCGTCTCGAAGGGGAGGAGGACGGGAAGCGGGAGGTCCACCGCGGACGGCGACAGTGGGCATTGTACGTCGGTGTTGGCGGTGTGCACCTTCCCGGTAACCCTGGGCTTCGGCGAGAATGTGAGGCGGCAGTGTACGGAGGAAGCCTTCGTCTTGATCGAGAAGAACAACCTCGCGCAACTGGGGATCGAGGCTCGCGAGGAAATCGGCGTTGTCCAGTTCTGCAGGAGCAACGGGAACCGCCACTGCCTGATTGACTACTTCCTCAGTCCGTCTTCGTGCTTGCTCGAGGCGCTCCTGCTGGAGAATTTCTGCTCGGATATCTGCGGGGAGTGCCTCAAGGAATTCAGTGCTGATTTGCGAGTCCGCCGGACGCTCGACGCGCGCAGCCCGTTGATCTCGAACATGCTGGTTGATGACTTCTTCGCGCATATCATCAGGGAGTGCTTCGAGGAAGGTTGGGTCGATTCCCGTGTCCGTGATATCGACAGGGCTGCCGTGGATCATGACAGTCACGCGCGCAGGGGCGGATGTCGATGCATCAGGAGGGGGGGTCGATGTACTGGTGGGAGGTTCTTCGTTAGGGGCGTCGGAAGCAACGTCTGTTGTCTCGTTTGTGGTTGGCTGGGGTTCGACAGTGGGTTCGTCGACCATTTCCTCATCTGCGTCGGTGTGGGCGGGGGCGGGTGGCTCTGGGGCCGGCGCAGGCGTTTCGGTAACTGAAGTGGCAGTGGCCGCCGCTTCCTTCTCTTCCTTCTTAGCAGCTTCGGCCTTGGCCTCCGCCTCTGCCTCGGCTTCCGCGAGTTTTGCAACTTCCTTCTCTCTGGCCTCCCTCGCTTCCTTGGCAGCCTGGAGGGAGGGAGGGAGCATCTTCAACACCACATGGTCCGCGAGTTTCGAAAGGCAATCCGATGCATGTTTACCGTACAATATCTTCCCTTCTTCCGACCACCTCTGAATCGTTCCCAGGGGGTTGAAATCCCGTTCCTCCCGCCGGGGATCGTTCCCACGAGCTCTCTCTACGCGAACAGCTGATAGATGACCACGGCCCCCACGTTGGGCCATGAGATGCGACTCCATGTGTAACAGGGCACCAGCAGGGACGTCCAATTGAAGGGGTTCTGGGCCACCGGGTCTGGTTTGATGTAAGAGCTGGTTCAAAACTTGGATCGTGCTCGAACCCCCAATCAGACTTTCCAACGTTGCAAGGAGGTTGTGGGGCTGAAGATCGGATATCAAAGTTCGGTTAAGGCGCCGGGTCACCCGTGATTGCTGGTTTGCAGCCCGTTGGATGCCAGAAGTATCAAGGAGCAAAGGGTGTGTTGTTGCTTCCGGGGCGGAACCAGTACCTGGAGGACGACCGAAGATGTCGGTTGCTTCGTCAATGACTGGAGAATACATATATCAGTGAGTTTTAGGTCGTGAGCAGGCTATAAATTATACCTCGCCTCCCACCCGTCCAGATGAGGTGCGGACCGTTTCTCCCACCTCCATCGACATCTGCGAATGGGTTGCCGATACCGAATATTGAGGGGAACTGTCCAGGAGCGGTGTCCTGTGCCTCAAGCACGCCTAGTTCTCTGAAGTACGAGTGTCAGAATGCGCGAGGGTTCAGGGTAACTAACGTACCCATCTTGAGGAGAGGTCCATTCTTCATCTTCATCTTCCTCCTCCTCTTCTCCGAGTATCACGGGAAGTCCTGTGCCCACAGATTCAGCACGGCAAAAAATTACAACAGTAATAAAAGGTACCTCCGATACCTTCTTCGTCGTCACCCTCATCCGTCTCTCCCGGAACTTGCTCGGCTCCCTGTGCAAGATTGAGTTTCCCGGATAGTAAATGCGCGCGGGGGGAACACACCTCTGGCCAGATGACCCCATCATCTGCATCATCGTCATCATCGTCATCATCGCCATCTTCATCCCCTTCGCCTTCTTCACCATTCTCAACAAGGTCTGTCTCATCTTCTTCTTCGTCCTGCCAAGCACCCTCTGATTCGCCCGTTTCGTCGTCTACGTCGACTTCATCTTCCTCATCCATATCGTCGTCGTCGTCAGTGCGAGAGGTGTCCTCACTTCCCGTATCCTCTCCAAAGTCCATCTCAGCGTCTTCGTCCTCGCCGATCTCATCGTCATCCATGCTTTCATCAGGACCAAAGTTCACGTCCTCCATTTCCTGGTTTAAGATTCAGTACTACGAATGGTTTCTCCAGTCATATTAGCTTACTCCACCAAACCTGATCGTCAATGCGGTGTCGTTAGTTGATTTCGTGCAGGACATCAACTGACACGTACATTCCAAGGGATGAATTCCTATAAAGGTCCGGGGTCTCTTCGCGAGCCTCACCGCCTGCCACATCCTCGGCCTCCGAATCCACGTCAGAATCAGCAACATCTTCGTCAGGCAGGTCCTTGGTCTTTCCGGAGGCTCGACTCATCTTGATCGCAACCTTGGTCCTGTTAAATGTGCATATCACAAGAACTCGCGGCGAAAAGGAAACAGGAATAGCTTACAAGTACTCCATCGGCTTCAGGACAGACGTAATTACCGTGCGAATGTTTGGGTAGTTCAAGTCGATATCCCCCAAGGCCGTGGTCAGACTGGCAACGAAATTCTTCTCAAGCATGACCTTGGCGATATGAGTAGGGATCTCGTCGGGGGTCTTTCGGATCCCGGGTCCGAATCTGACGGTCAGGAGCCGGTAACACAGATCGGTGATGGCCAATAGACGAGCGTAACGGGTTTCTATGCTTGCAGTGAGCGGGAGGTCCTTAACCGACCGACTGATCGCCTCGATCACAAACTTCCGGACAGAGACTAGATCTGTCGGCACATCCTTGAGATCGTGGCCGCCGGCGGGGTCGACGCAGAGAGCGACCAGGACAGACATGGCCCAATTGCAGAGGATGATGCGTCGCCTTGCTTCGGGGGTCGGCTGAGAATCGAGGGTTCCAAAAGAGACGAGGTCGGAGAGGAAGAAGTGCAACGCAGTGGTCCTAAACTTCGAGTCCTTTGAGGGCTGGGATCGCTTCTTCGGCGAATAAGAGAGGAAGGCGAGCTTGCAAGACTCGTACGAAAAGAGGAGTTCCGTCAAGGCTTGCATTAGGAAGCAGGTATAAGTGTAGTTGTTCACCCCTTCGCCTTTGTCCGCCGAACTATTCTCAGCTGTCTCGACCGTTGCTGGGGATGTATGAGCGGCTTGAAGTGCAGTTGCTAGAACATCTGTGGGACTCGGGGGAGAGTTGGAGAGGACCGCAATCAACTGGTCGGATCCCTGCTTAGCCATCCGCATCAACTCAGCGATGAGAAAGTGGACCACAGATTCCAAGGACTCTGAAAACTCTGCGTTTGCGACCTGTTGTTCATCGACCTCCATCTCAGCGTCCTTAGGGGCCTCCTTGCTCCTCTGAACGGCAGACTTGACCTCTTGACTGTCCTTCTTGACTGCGATGTTCTGGATGGAAGTTAGGGGATTGTAGAGGTGGGATACCTTGTTGGTGGCGTCAACGAAGATAGCGGGGTCACGAAGTGCCATTGCACTACAGCTACGAACAAAGGCCAATGGATCCACAGGTCGTGTTCGGGGATGGGAGATGAAGCGTTTGATCTCGCGCTGCATGATATGGTCAAGAGTGCTCTTGTCCTCAATGATGTGTCGAAGGATGGTGGTAATATATGAGTGAGGCCCGGCTAAGGTGAATGGATCCGCTTTTGTTCGCAAGCACTTAAGTAGGAGGTCGATACCGCCACGCTTCACCAGGTCGGTGGCAAAGTTGTGATTTCTTGTGACCACCACGAGTAAACGGAGGCAAGAGAGCTGTTCGTCTCTTGATATCGTGCCCAAAGAAAGCAAGCGGTAACAGAAGTCGAAAAGGATATTTCGTGCGTCAGCGAAGGGAGGCCCAGCGAGCAACTCCTCCTTGGGCACAACATCCGGCTCCAAGTTTTCGTCGGACTTGGGGAGTGAGATCTTCCTTGGTTCTTCTCCAAGAATGAGCAAGGCTTCCGTGAGAAGAAGGTGGGCAGCAAGCCAGCTAGGAGTGGTATAGCCTTCTTCTGCGCTGGATGGTCCAGAAAGGAGGAGAGCGAGGAGGGTGTCCATCAGCTTCTTTCCTTCAATTGCCGTTTTCCGGACGACCGAGGGCTGAACTTCCCCGAAAATCACAGCAAGAAGTCGACAACGAACAGCGAGGGGCTGCTCCTGCACGTCATAAGCGGCGGGGGAGAAGGAAGTGATGTCATCGATAAGAAGGTTAATGGAACGCTCCTGAGTCCCTTCGCCGGAGACAGTGAATACGCTGTGAATGTCGAACATCAAGGAGGAATGATCGTCGAGCAATCGTAATGCCTGCTGGGGCATACTGGCAGCGAACTCTTCACGAACTGCGGTAAGTTCCTTTCGACGCGCTTCAGGTGTGACTGTAGGAGCTTCACTTGAGGTACTCGCTGCATCCAGGGTGGCACGTTCCCATGGTCCTGGCTCCGTGTCATCAGAATCTTGGTCTTCGTGAGAGTCTGTTTCGAGGTTCTGATCTGCAGGTTCTGGGTCACCCATCAACAAGAACGGCTGGGAAAGTAGAAGATCTGTAGCGGTTGCGACATTATTGTGGGCTCGCAACAGCGCGCGTTCGACGGATGCTCGTGGGAAACCCATGTCGGTTAACTGACGGATGCGGTTCTCGTCGGGACCTTGTCTTGTAGGCGGTGCGTCTCCACTGCTGGAGGCAGATGAGGAAGGTTCTTCCCCGTCGCCGTTCAACAGCTCCAGTACCGTTTGGACGACGGACTTGCAAACGCTGAGGGGAGTAAGAACCAACCACGCGGAATCCCATAAATCGCGGAGGAGGGGGAAAGCGGCAAGTCGGAGAGTCACCAGGAGGTCGTGGGGGTCGAAGTCGTCGTTCCTACCTCGCTCCTTGATGTTGAGGAATGAGGTTTGACCGGCTTCGAACAGGGGCTTTGAGGAGATCAAGGGATGGATCAAGTGCAGAGCGACCTTCAGGCCACCATACGCATGAACCAATTCCTCCTTTTGGACCTCAGTACGGTCTTCCTCTTTTACGGCGAGCGTCTTTTCGATGGAATTCATAAAACTCCGACTGATATCGAAGACGGACTTGAGTCCCCCGATGCGGTTGAGAGAAACAAGCAAGACGGTATGCAAGGTGTGTTGCGTGGTCCGTTCTAAAATTTGGTTAGCAAAGTGCTCGGGTGAATCTCTCTATACCGACCATCGACGAGGAGGATACTCGCTAAACCCAACATCACCGTGTAGTAAGTGAACAGTGAAACGTTATCATCTACGTTGTTCATTAGTCCAAGCTTGTAGAACAGGAAGAAAGCCGAACGAACCGTAAACCTTCGGGGAGAGGTGCTTGTCGACGACACCGGCGACAAGAGCAGAAGTGTCGAGAATCCTTTGCTTGGTACTTGCATCTGGAGTGCGACGGGTAAAGAAGAGCTTGACGATGGCTAAAACAAGTTGTGAGACTCTGAAAAAGGTCAAGACGGAACGCAGAAATCGTACATTGAAACAACGGGGTCAAGGAACTCGGAATCTGGTTAAGAGCGTGACTGAGGGCCCTGATGTTCAATGATCTCGGCGAGTCCTTCTCTTTCCCGGCTTTGGGCGGCGATGAGCTGCCGCCAACTGAGTTCGGCAATGTCCTCTCTATCGGGTTGGTGTCTGGCGTCGGATTCTCGGTTGCGGAAGCGCCGAATGGCGATTGTACAACGGGGTTGTCATCGGCTTGGCCATCTGGCGGCAATCTCAAAAACGAGGGCATCGACGGATCCGAATCCTTCACGCCCACGCCGTTCTTGAACACGATGCTTTCCCAGACACATGCACGATGCAAATTCCCGAGCCCTGTGATGACATCCGGGGTGCCTCGACCGATTAGCGCCTGGAGGAGACTTGCTGAACCTCTACTATGGGAATAGCCCGCAGTGGAGTAGAGGTCGGAGAGCATTGTGACGCGTATGTTGAGGGCGACGATGCTCCTCCAACGCTGGTTAACTTCCTCCAAATTATCTGTAAAATCAATTAGTTTGGCTCGTCGCACTCCACCTACAGGCTTACCCGTGGTTTCCAGCAGGGGCAAGAAAGTTGATGTAGATTCTCCAAACTTCCAAAATTCCTCCGTTTCAACTAGCGATTCCCTTACCAACTTCACAAGGAAAGCTAGAGTCTCGCTTGTCGCCGCTTCTACCATGGTGCGAATCACTTGCACGAGGGAGTCGGATGCGATGCTGTTCGCAAAGTCGTGTGGCAAACAAGGCAGCCCGGTCAGGCGACCGATGCGTTCGAGACCATCCGTGTTTACGACGAAATCCTTGCAGTGTACCGGGTGCTGGAACAACCCTTCCAGAAACTGAGGTGGATGAGGATGTAGTTTTTGAAGCAACGAAAGAAAATAGTACCCTTCCAATGACATCAATGAATGCCACGATCTGGTTGTCATGGCTCTCGGGGTTCTTTTGGGACGCGCCTTCCTTCTCTGGTTCTTCACTCTGGACATTGGGATCCTCCGAAGAGGTGACAGGGATCGAGGCCGGTGACTGATCGACGTCCATCGCAACACCAGCCTCACCTTGAACTGACGGCGGGGCTTCGGAATCTGGGATGAGTTGGTAAAAGTGTCGAATATCTTCCGGGACAGTGAAAGCTTTGCCAAGATCCTCGATCTGTCCAAGGATCGATCTCACGCCCTCGAAGACGGCAGTCTTCAGGAATGGATGATGTCGAATAAGCTCGTCGATGGATGTACCGATTAACACGGCGTTCTCCTTGTCTTGGAGGACTCGCAGATGCCGCTCGGAGGTGAAGATCGAGAGAAGGCCCGGAATGATACTTGGACGGGCGGCGAGTTGGTCTTGCCCGGTCTGGTTCAAGCAGAGTGCTCCGAGTGCATTTGGAATGGCTTGAATGACCTCAAATGATGGCTCCACCCCTGACTCCACAACCTTGTAAAATGCTTCTGGTAACCCGATCTCTTGAATGATCGTTAGGGATGTGGGCTCATTGTGGACAAAAGTCGCCATGATATTGATGGCTAGGGGAGACATCCTGTAAGCTGGCTTAAAATGGACCAGTAATGTGCGAAATACCAAAAGGCAAGATGCTTGGACCGAACAAGCTTCGGCACCCAATGATTTTCTTGACAGACTTGAGAAGCGAAGAGTCGATCAGACCACGAAGACCTTCGGAGGTCCCAGAAGTTTGCATCATGCGATGCATCGACCGGAGGATATGCTTGAGGACAGCCGCGCGCGCAACGGGCAATTTTCCTACAAGAAATTAGACTTCCATCAGAAAAAAGGGGTGGAACTTCCTAACCGTATGAAACAGGAATTTCGTGTGCGGGTTGGTCGCCGCCAAACTCTGCAATGTTCGAGTCAACCTCGTGCTGGAGTATTTTTAGTAAAGTAGCCTTCCCATTGCGTATACACTCACCTCGATCCTATCCACTAGGGTCTCCACACCACGGTTATTGCAGAACAACTGGAACGCGTTGGTGAACCCGTACAAAACATTGTCAACCAACTGCATCGTCTTCGAGACCATCATTAGCCTCTGGGGTAAGCGATTGTCGATTATCTGAATCAGAAGCGGGATCAACCCGGCCGCGACGACCATGTTCCCACCAGCAGCATGAGATGCTAAGAAAGTTACAAGAGCCAACAGCGCTTCGACGAAAGAGTGCGGAATGGTGGATTCTGGACTTGCAACATCGCTGACGGTCTTGCGGAGAAGAGACATCAGGGTTCCGTGATTAACCCCAGCGTTCACTGCCGCAAGAACCTCTTGTATTTTTCCTCGGTACCTGGCGGCGCCATCAAGAGCCGCGATGGCTGCCGTTTGAACTGGGATGGGAATGCCACGATCTAATTGAAGAAGTTCGGCTAGGTGCGTCGTCAAGTCTGGCTCTGGGAGGAAAAGGGTGGACAACGCTTGAGCCTCATTGTGTGTATGGCAGAAGATGGCAACCGCTAAGGTTCGCACAATGACCAGTTTCTCTCTATCACTGTCATTCCCGTGACATAAAGCTTGGGCGACCCGAATCCTGCACATCAACTCGAATTTCGCATCGTCAGGGATACTGTATGTTTCGATGGCGTCCGCCAAGATATCCATGACGGTCTTGCTCTGGAGGGTCTGTCTGTCGATGAATATGCTGACAGCTCCTGTCTGTGTTGGAGGCTGCGGTTGAGTTGGGACGGAGGTTGACTTCCGGGGTGTGGCGTGGGGTGTAATGTGGGGGGCGAAGTCAGCGGTGGGCTCCGTGGGCTTCTCTTGTGACTTCTCTTCGGTACCCTCCTTTCGATAGAAGGTGAAGTGGACATCGCGAGCATCCGGAGGGAGGGTGTCAATCTTTGGGCGACCTTTTTCAGTGACGAGGTCGACGAGGGTGACGCCGGCCTCGCGAATGTTGTTCCATCGACGGGTGAGGCATTGGAGACGATGGGTAGATATATTCAGAGCTTGTGCAACGGCAGGTTGGGCAGAATATTGCTGGGAAGGCCGAAGGATAAGAGTCAAGGTCAATACCAAGACATCAAGATCTGAGGTCAACATAAGACTATTCAAACGCTACGAGGAAGTGTCAATAACTAGAATGGATACCAAGCCAGCCACCACGTACATCATATGAGTTGAACGTCTTTCTGTTCGTCGAATTCTCAAGGAGCATCCGCTCGAATCGAAGGATTTCGCAGATGGTGCGTTTGGTCAAAGGTGTAAAATCGTTGACCTGGAGCTTGTCTACTTCGTAGTCACGTATAACTTCTTCCAGGATAGCGTCGAACTTGTTCAACACCTTTATCCAGGCGTTCAAGTCGGATCGGGGCCACTTCCAGACGGAGATGTCGCCTAGGACGTGGACGAGGTCATCGTTGGGAGTTGCCACTAGCTTCTCTATTAGTTCTACGACCTGTGGCAGCTGCGTTCCTTGTCAGATCCCTTGTCTGGACGGAAAAGTCGAGTATCTTACGGGTGGTAGAACCTTCTTTGATTTGTTCTGGATCTTCATTCTTCCACTAGCGAGTGGAAAAACTCGGACCTAGGCGTTGAAGTGGGATAGTGGCGACCAGAGACTGACGCGATGGGTGTCGATTGGTGGTCGCCGTGTGTGGTGAAAGGCGTTTGCGAGATCTGGGCTGTCGTTTGTCGACGCGCAATGTTCCCACGGATATGATCCACTGCTCCTCTGGTCTGGACTCTATTCACTGATGCCGAAAAGAAAGGTGCCAAGCGACGAAGAAGGTGAGGTCGGCGACAACGCGCACCAAAGCGCGTCTGAAGAGGAAGTGGTGAAGAAAACGAAGAAATCTACTGCAAAATCCGAGAAACCAAAGGCAAGTACGACCGCTTTAACGCGCGTGACTCCTATCAACCAACAGCAGTCCTGACCTGTTCTCAGGCACAACCCAGCAAGAAACAGAAGAAAGGGAAAGAAACTGCTGCAGCCGACGGAGGATTCAAAACCAACGAAGAGGGGGAACAATACATTGATCTGGGGCGCAACCGACGGGCAACGGTTCGCGCCTTCAAAGGTACGTAATTGTTCCCGGACGCGGTTCGGCAAATAGAAGTGACACGGATCACCGTCCAGGCATTCCGCTCATCGACATCCGAGAGTATTTTGGCTCTGGAAAGGACCAGAAACCAGGGAAGAGGGGCATCGCCCTGAAGCTTGAGGAGGTAAACAAATACTCTATTGTCCCATTATAGCGGTATTGATGATAGGCTCAGTGGCAAGCGCTCAAAGAAAATGCGGATGCTATCGACAGAATCTTGTCCGGTGTTAAAACTAAAGATTAGCGGGATAAACCTCTCCATATGTCGTACCTAGCACACCCCCTTGGATGATAAACTAGCTGCCGGAACTGCCCCGCTTGGACGATAACAGGGAGATTCGGTGTGAAGACATCGCATCCTCACTTTGGTGCATGGCCTCCGCATACCTGATTTCTGTGAGCGGGCAGAATCGCGAAGCAATCGAAATACTCACAGAAGCTTGTACCTCACGAGCTCACTTTCCAGCTCCTCGTTTCTCGTATTCGCCGCCACAAGCTGGTTCTGAGATATCGTAAACACCTGATGCCACAAAGTCACCTCGTCGGTGCTTACCAGTATTTCCCTGTGCTCTTCGTTCAACTGTTGCAGGCTTGCCTCCATGTTTTGCCTTCGTATCTTTTAGAAAGGGAATCTTCTCTCCCGGGTAAAGAAACTTACACTTGTGCAGAGAGGTTCCTGTTGCTATTCCGCAGTCCACCCACCTCCAAGGCGTGCGCTTCTTTGATGCGTACTGCTTCTCGATACTCAGCGGCGAAGGCGTCCAACATGAGCGGGGTGACTCTCAGGTTTACGGCGTCTTGGACGAACGGATTGACGTCATACGTGCCGTCCTCCCTCTAAAACAAATGGTCGGGCGTTAACGGTGCGGAGAAGTGACTTGAAAACCGTACCCGGTATGTATCGAAGATCTTGCTGTTCAAGTATACAACCATCTCGTCGAACTTCATTGCGAGCAGTTTTTCCTCGTTCTTCTGAAGCATGACCAAGCTAAAGCCGAACAAAGCTTCGACGCCAGTTGCCAGGATGTTGTCGAATATCCGGAAGACCATATCATGTGGGAAACTAGAACGCGGGATGAGGGGGAGCCGTGTGGATTAAGGAGGCCTCCGTACCGGTAACTAAACAGAGTGAGGAACCACTGTGAGGAGAACATGCTGGATTTGACACCTTGCCGGAGGAAGTGGACATGTAGCACTGGAAGGTACTCTTCGATCAACCTCTCGAACTGAATGGGGGTTATTAATCTGTGAACCCGGAAAGCGAGGATCGGTCGTTACCTGGTACTGATACAAGGGTTAGAGTAGTGGCATTTCAAGTTGGTGCTTACTCACCAACCGTAGTTGCAACCTGGGCATTTCGGGCAAGAAGTGCCCCCGAAGATCATAGGAATGCATTAGTCGTACGAGTAAGCAAAACGCTTCTTCATCCGGCATCTACTTCGATTAAGATAACACCCATATTACCGGCACCATCTGCTTACATTCAAAAGAAGTATGGCCACAACAAACGGGAGCCCTTGACAGTATCCGACCTGCGGATCATATCTTTTTAAGCCGTCAAATGAAGGACGTACATTGACCACAGTTAGTCACTCACAATGAGTATGCCTTGAGAACGTTGAATAGATTCTCTTGGCCAAGCCCTTCGGCTTCTGTGAAGAAGGTATGGTGGGGGAACGTTCTTCCAAGATCCCTCGTGATAGCCTTTTCGTGAGGGCTGGCCTCCTTGATCAACGTAAGGTATAACTTCTCCGTAGCAGGATCCTTCGAAGCTGCCATCATCTGCCATACCATCCCCCGCAGTGCGTGTGGTATCCCATTCTCGATGGCTCTGGCAAGCTCCTCCGGATTTTCCGTAGCGTACGCTTGGTAATCAGACATGACAGCCCCCCAAAACTCTACGAATCGCAGATCAACGATACATTTAGAGGGAGAGAAAGCATGGAATCACACCCCAGTCAACACCCCTTGTGGCCACATCTCTGTCGTCCTCGTTTGCGTGAACCTTTTCAAATTCGTCTTGCAATTCGCGGTGCCCGTCGAGACTGTGACGAAATTGTATATCCTGTGCTTTCGCAAGTAAGAATGACGCAGTTGAGCTCCTTCGGTCCCCGGAGTCGAAGTGTGATGCCGCCGACGATCGCCTACTACTTCCAATGTTCAAGGCAACGGTGGAGAACCTTGACTCGTCGATATCACCCAGGTCAATTTCGGTTGTTGAGTCCTGCACATGCTCATCCAGTTTTTCTTCCTCCGCTGGGTGCGATGTCACCGTGGATGGAGTGAATAAATCGCCCAGTGGAACCGCTGAGGATGTCGACGTCGATCCAGATCGTAACGTGGCATTCTTCAACGTAGGCGTAGGTGAAAACTCGTCATTGAGAGAGAGCGTCTCTAGAGGAGGTTCAGGCTCGTCTTCTTCGTCCTTAAGCTTGTCCTTGGCCGGGTTTGGGTCTAATAAGAAAGAAAAAGCGCTTCAGCACTGGATAGACAAGATCTCATCTTTGGCAGGACGAACAGAGCTTGGTATCATATCCTTCGGTACCAGGCACCTTGGCCAGCTCAGTAAAGGATGTCGGGACTTGGATGTCCGTCATAAGGGGCAGCCGTGGGCGCGGAAACGTGTGAGGTTTATGGTTGAGCGCAAACGCTTCCAGCCAGGTTGACCACACATGTACAATTTGTGTCAGATCGTTTGAAATGCATCCTTCTTCCCCACCTTCGTCCAGTCCGCCGTCCGTCGTTAGCGTTCGAGGCGACGCAGCACTCCAGCAAGACTCAACTTCACCGTCGAGCCGGCTACAGTCAACAGCTGTCCGTCGTGTCGCTTCGGGGATACAGTCCGATTCCGAATCCTGAGGTCTGAATGGCTCCTCACCTCGGATGGCAACTCTCGTTTCGACACTCAGCGTCCAGGCTTATATCCCAACGTAATTGCCCTCTTTTCAGACGAATGCTTGCATCCTATTTCACTCCAAGTTCCCGGAAATTCCGACGGGCGCCGTGGATAGCCTCAGCCTTCTTGCTCTCAGGTGTCGGGTTGGTCTCGTACGACCCTCCACAACAGGTCGCACATACGCTACACGCGGCAAGGAGATGTTCACGCGTCGCGGAAGCTGTTGTTCCTTCGGTCATCGATTATAAACGGACGCTTTGGAAAGACTATGATTCCGAAACATCACGACAGGCTGCATTGTCGGAATGCCATACACGAAGTGCAAAGAGGGTTTTGAGGGCTATGTTGGCAAACGGGGGTGAGTCCTAAACCCTCTAATTCTCATGCGTCTCTTCACTAAGCAACGCGCGAAAGGGATATACATCAAAATGGGACAAACTATGGCTTCTCTGTAAGCTTCCTTCGTCCCCTGCCACCTGCATCCAATCTTTAGTTCGGCAGGGCCATGCTACCAAAGGAGTGGTCTGATGTCATGCGCGTTCTGCAAGACCAGTGTGACCCAACCCCATATAAAGACTTAGAACGGCTCTTCATTACCGACATGGGTCAAGATATCGGGGAAATTTTCGATGATTTCAACCCCGACCCAATCGGAGTAGCTAGCTTGGCACAAGTTCACGTTGGGAGATATAAGAAAACCGGTCAGCTTGTTGCGGTCAAGGTCAATTCATGTGCCCTTCCTACACATCTAATTCTCACCCCGTTGAGTATTCAGTTACAACATCCTCACCTTGCAGAGTTTTCTGAAATCGATATGGAGACAGTAGAGGTGGCCATGGGTCTGTCCACCTCAGTACCGTGCTCGCGCAATGCTGACACCGTGCTCTCTAGGTTGGGTGAAACATTGGTTCCCAGAATTCGAGTTCACCTGGCTCGGCGAGGAGATGCGGGAAAACCTGCCCAAGGAAATCGATTTTGCACACGAAGCCAAGAACGCCGAAAGGGCTGTCGAAAATTTCCAGGGGGTCCGCACGTCGTTATACATTCCTGAGGTCCTCTTCTCCAGCAAGCGCGTACTGGTGATGGAATATATCCAGGGCGGACGAGTGGACGACTTGGAGTACCTCGACGCGCACGCCATAGACCGGAACAAAGTTGCCATCGAACTGTCGAGCATCTTTTCGCGCATGGTGCATCTCAGTGGCTGGTTCCACGCAGATCCTCACCCAGGTAAGGATATTCTCGCGCTTGTTCGACGTGTCGAGTGACCCTCTCTAGGAAACTTGCTGATCCGACCAGCAACCCATCCATCACGATCCCCTCATAATTTTGAAATTGTTCTTCTCGATCACGGGCTTTACTTCGACTTGGATGACCAACTACGGATAAACTACAGCAGATTGATGCTCGCACTTATGTCCCCGAACTCCACTACCGTAAAAGCGGAGCGGAGGAAGTACGCTAGGCTTGTTGGTAACGTGGGCGACGACCTGTATCCCGTTTTTGAAGCCGCCCTCACGGGTAAGCTCTCCCCACCCATCCCTTTGTGCCCTTTATTTACATGAAATCAGGTCGCGCAATTATGGATGATGTGCCCGAGGATCCCCCTGATTTAGGATTCAAACGACGCGGCAGCCTTGTGGAGCTGTCGCCACAAACCCCCGCTGAGATCGAGGCAATCAGGAACGCCGTTATCAATAAGGAAGGGCTGCTAGTTTCCGTCTTCGATGTGTTACGCCGTGTCCCTCGTCGAGTTCTTATGGTCCTCAAACTGAACGAGTTGACGAGGTAAGCCTGGTAATTGCCCGTAAATATAAATTGGGTATGCTAAACGATTGAAAGACATTTGGATTTGACCCTTGCCACCACACATTCCCATGCCCGTATCTTCCTTGTGACGGCCAAGTACTGCGCTCGCGCCGTGTGGCTCGACGAGAAGGACAAGATCGTCAGGCAGCTAAAAGAACAACACTACTTGTCACTTCGGGGATTGCGCGAACTGATGTCGTCGTGGTGGTGAGCGGGCCGCTGTTTCTACATATACTCATTCCTGAAACCCCTCTTTCAGGCGATTCAGGACTTTCTACTTGGAGCTGGGGATTGCGGAGCGCGTGATGGACTGGCACGCTGCGACAGTGAAGATGACTTCATGGTTAAGGGGGTTCTGGGAATACGGAGGCTTCGTTGGGGCGCACAGAGCAGCTGCTGGATTGGCGTAGTCTACTTTGTTACCACCACCGGGCGTTCGGTTATCGCTACTCCGGCCGCCAGCGCTCCGGCATAAGCAGATGATATTCATTTGATCAAAACGGCTGTGCACGGAGTTGACGACCTCGACGAATCCCTCTGCCTTCGCCATGCGTGCCTTTGTAATCAACCAGCTCAACCACCCGTCCAAAATTGAGCTCACGAAGGATGCACCGGAACCTAAACTAGTCCCTGACCAAATCCTTGTGGACGTTTACAGCGCAGGATTGAATTTCTACGACGTGAGCGCGTGTTTCACCAACTTCGTTCTCAACTAATCTGTGATCGACGGCGTTTCGTTCCCCAGATTTTGCAGGCTCAGGGGAAATACCAGAATCAACCGGAACTCCCGTTCATATTGGGTTCAGAGTTTGCCGGGGTCGTCTCGCAAGACTCGCCCATTCCTCTGGGCTGTTCGTTCAAACCGGGAGACAGGGTGTTCGGATACGCTCAAGGCGCGTATGCGGACCAAGTCCTCGTCGACCCCAGGCAGCTTTTGCCCCTCCCGAAGAACCTGAGTTTTGACCAGGGTGCTGGTAGGCCATTCTCCGAGTTCCTGTTTTGGTGAACTGAGCGATCGAGCCTGGGGAACATCCTAGGAATCTTCATAACGTGGCCTACCAGCTATGAGGGTCTTGTCGGGCGAGCTCGTCTCAAAAAGGGTATAAAAATGTACCGACGGAGTTGCTCTTACAAAATTCTTAAACCCTGTTTCATTTAGGAGAATGGCTACTTGTCACTGCGGCGGCCGGCGGGGTCGGTATGTCTGCAGTACAGATTGCCAAGGGTGCGTACAAAATCCCTCGTGCCTCGACCAAGCCGCATCGTTGGGTTGATACTCACCGGTGCACATATCAGCTTTGGGTGCCAAGGTGATCGCTGCTGCAGGCTCGCAGGTCAAGCTCGATGCAGTTAAGAAATATGCCGGCGCGGACTATCTCATCGACTACACTAAGCCAGGGTGGCAGAAAGAGGTTCTTAGAATCACCGGCGGACATGGCGTAGACGTTGTTTACGACCCAGTAGGCCTGATTCAAGGTTTGTCCTTCATTCCTCGAAGATGGACGCTTACCGCTTCTCGCTGGTAGATTCACTCAAATGTATCGCTTGGAAGGGGAGGGCTGTTGTCGTGGGTTTTGCGGGTGGAAAAATTGAGAAGGTCCCGTTCCTCAGAAAAAGTTGGGCTTCGTACTTACCGTTTCGCAGCTTCCGTTAAACCTTGTCCTCCTCAAGAACATCGAAATTACTGGCATCCACTGGGGCGCATATACTGGTGCGTATTCATTGTCATTTAAGAACGGGAACACAGAGGGTGCTTATGTCCCACATAGTCAAGGAACCAGGGCACGTTCCTTCCGTGTACAAAACAGTCATCAGGCAAGCCTGCGCGTTTACTTCCGCACGTCTTCTAGCTCATACTCTGGTTCCAGCATCCTCCAATCCGGGAAGGCAACCCCAATTACCTACCCCGAAGTATATCCACTAGAACACCTCACCGATGGACTTGCGGCATTGGAGAACAGGAAGACGTGGGGTAAGGCAATCGTGCGAGTTAGAAACGAGCCCGCCCCTGCTACCAAATTGTAGATACTCAATTAATACTACAGAATTCATAGAATACATGGAGACTTCACTGTGACGCAGTGTAGTACAACATGCGGTGTGGGGGGGAAGACTCCGCGTGCTCTCTGTAAGTTCTGTCGGCCAAATTTAGTTGGTTCCATTGGACAATATGACGAGCACGCGACCCCCTCTTTCAATAAATGGAGTAAGCGAGGCATGTACACATGCTGGCGGTCAACCCACATGAGGATCGGCAAGGTAATTGAACACAAACGCTCACCTCGGCGGTCGGCCTGCAAGATGGCCGATCGCAATGTTTGCTCGCAGTTTACCTCCGCCCCCTCGAAGATCGCGATTGTTTTCCACCTGCCCGAGCGGCCTTCTCAAACTTCCGCGCCTGCTGTTTCTTCTTTTCCGCCAACCGAGCCGCTTTGGTCTCGTATTTGATTTTCTTTGCCGAGGTGGCTCCTTTTTTTGACGTCCCTGTTGCATTGTTAGTGGTGGTAGATTTCGATTTCTTGGCGCGGTGTTCCGGACGACTCGTCTGATCCTGGTCCCGCTTCGACGAGCCTGGGATGGGGTGTTCCGAGGGAGGTTCAGCGTGAATTAGGGCGTCCATGTCGAAATCTTCCACAACGGTCACGGTCGCCACTTGCTCTTCGTTCTCGTACTCATCTTGAATCACGTCTTCTTCGGAATCCGATCCTGCCGTATCTGGATCATCCACAGGTCTGCCGCCGTAAGCGGCCTCCACCTGTGCGGCATTCTCGACAGCTTGTTTCGCGAGCATTTGCCGATGCTGACCAGGCGAGCTCAACTCCCCACTTCATATTTTTAAAACAAATGTGCTCACCTGCCTCCTCGCCTCAAGCCGTTCCTGTTTTTCCCTTTCTTTCCGCCTAGCCTTCTTTTCCTCTGTACGCTCTTGTTTTCTCTTTTGAAACCCAGTTAAAAATTCCCTATAAAGTTCACGCATCGGAGCATTATGATAAGTCACTGCCCCGCACTGACACATGAGGAAAAACGTTGAATTACACACCGACGTGCCTCATCGTCAAAAACGACCTCCTGCAACTCATTTCTCTTAGCCTTTCGCTTTTTCACCGCAACACCATGTGATCGAGTCAAAACCGCGATGGTCGAAGAGCTCATCGTTGGGAACAAGTGACAAAAAAACACGTTCAAAATGGCCCTGGTGGGAGCGGCGAAGGAAAGTGATCGATGATCGGTGATCAGGTGATCGCGTGCACAAGTGGTAGCGGGGGAACTCTCGATCACGAAACGGACCTCCGAGGACCGGCGCGCCGCTGACGAGGTGAAAAATGGTTTGCGAGATGAACTATGGGCGAAGGCATTTGTCACTGATGAGATCTTGAGATCCAAGTACGTCTCGGGATTCTAGCCTCCATGATCTCTCATGCTTCCGACGCGGGTTTTGCGCACTGCAGTGTGCTTCGCCGACGTACCATCGCAGTGGCAGTAAATCACCGGCAGTGCTCTGTGCGATCCCCCGCGGAGTACCTGCCTAAGCTCTACAAAAAAAGAACAGGTCTGTGGGTAAATTAACTTTATGCTTTGCCGCTAGCCATATCTTCTCTTGATTCCGGCTGGGGAATAATCCCCTTCGTGAGAAAACCGCTCTGCCAAAGGTGCAAGCTGTGGTTAGTAGTGACCACCAATGCCTGGTCAATCATGCAATAATCTGTGCATATAATTACAGGAAACGACCCGGAGAACTGCGATACCCGAAGTAATGATATGTACAACATGATACAACAAATCGAGGAAAACACGCTAGAAATCAGGTGCCAGATGCGAACGAGAACAAGATGTGTGACGAGAGTAATGAAAGGCTGACATCATTTACGAATTGATCGTAAGTTGGTCGGAGTGGGGTCGTGATCGGGGGTCGGTCATGGGTGGGAGGGCGTAGAAACTGAGGAGAGGACGTGGAATGGAATCCAGACGATAAAAAATGAACAAAAACGAGTGATTGGTGGCAGTACGGAGGCGAAGCGACTTTCAACGGCCACAGACCACTGCCATCCCCATCACCCTGACAGAAGCGTCATCATCCGACACATCGTCCTTGAGCATAACACCCTGAGATAGGAGCTGCCGGGACCCCTTCCCGCGTGCTCGGGGGTCTTCATAGACTCCAGGTATCTCGCCATGCCTTGATAGGTGGTGCCAGTACAACGAATCTCCCGCCTTGAGTTTCATGACGGGCGATGGAGATCGCGGAGGAGGAGTTGGTTGTTGGATACGAGGCATTGGTAGGGTTCTGGTCAGGTCCGGAGATCTGACGGGGCTGAACGATGGTATGGGTGGGGATGAAGTGCGAATGTTCCATTCATCCGAATTACTTTCGTCCACGTCGACAGGAGGGGTCGGCAAATGCTCGGAGTATTGTCCGCTTTGATCGTGATGGTACTCGCTGGTGTGCGAGAGACGGAGGGGCGGCCCGTTAATCGAAATTGATGACGGGTGTGTGGGACTCGGCATCATGCGCACCGCCGGGCAAAGGGGGGGTGGTGGTGGATGGTACGGAATCACGCCGGGTTCACCAGCTACGTAGTGCCGTTCCGACGCAGTGACCTCGAATGAGTGGAAAACAAAGCGGTGTCCATTTGTTGACCGATTGCTCGCCGACATCGAAGATGTGCACCGTTGACACTAGGGAAATGAAAATAAATTAATTCAAATATTGGCGGTTCGCGTGGAATCTGGGTTGCATACGGGGATGACGATCATGTAACCGACAGCATTTCCACAGCCATGACAGCAGATTGTTTGAGTAAGGCATTCACATGTTCGCACGGACTCGGTTGTACTGGGAGGGGGAGGCGCAGATGCGTCCGAGATCGAAGTGGAGGCAGAACAATTTGTCGGGAGAGCATCGGTGGAATAGAGTGGGACATTCGGACGCAGCAGCAGAACAGCCTGAGACACTCGATGTTACAGCTGCTCGAACGAGACAAACGTTAACCCCACCTTCATGCCGCGGTTGGTGAAAAATGTTTCGCAGGACTTGCAATCAAGTATCCAGACTTTGTGAGACTGTGGGGCCGGAAGGTGTTGTGGTGGAGCATAGACAGTGTGAGAGGGGTAGAATACCGGGTGCGTATGCCTCATGAAGGGCTGATGGCGATGGTGGGGGTCTGGGGGCGGGTATGGTTCGTATGTCGCGGGATCGTTTCGAGGGTAAAGCGAGTGTGGGGAGGCACCCAGCATGTCCATTCGCCAAAGCCAGAGAGAGCTGAACCGAACCGTAAGTACCTCGTAGAAGGGTTAACTCGCAGACGGATGATGGCGTTGACTCTCGGGCCAAGAGGCAAGATATAAAGCTTCAAAGCAGTACTTGTCACACTTGCGTTACGTAATGTCACATCAGACGCGGACCTCTAAAGATGCAGCCGATGTCAGACTTGGATAATTGCAAGCGGTTGATGGGAACAGGAGATGGAAGGCGATGGCAGTTGTGCCCTCTCCCGGGTCCCGTCCTCTTCGCGTGTAGAGAGGTGCGGCCGCGGAATGACCATTTCAGATCTATAGAAGCGAATCTAGCAACCATCTAGGCCTAGGACCTGCCTCACCTGAGATTCCACTGGACTGACAGCTTACCCATCCCGATCTCCGCCTTTCAGATCGCTTATCCGCTTCATAAGTTCCTCAACCCTTCCTTCTAGAGACTCAACGTTCCCCTTCACCACACTCCGATTGTCATCTAGACTCGTCTCCACACTTTCGATCGCGGTACTGAGCTCGGTCAGCATACTCCTAGTCGCTCTTTGCTCCTTCTCCAGGGCACACAGCGTCCCCTCCAACTCTGCAGCGGACGCGTGCAGGGCAGATAATGTTCGAAGGCGGTTTAGCAGGTGTGGTATGTGAGGCAACGAAGGCGCCAGCCGTGTCACCAGAGGTGCCAGCTGCTCCGCAAGCACCTGGGGTGACGTTGAATGGCCGCCAGCCACAGTGGAAACAGACACCGCCGTCGATTGCCCGATAGATGCTTTGCGCTGGGTGCCACCCAATTGGCCATGATGTTGTGGTTGCTGCTGTTGCTGATGATGTGCCCTCTCGAGATCGGATAAGAGCAATTTCAATCTTCGAGAAATCGCATCAATGTGCCGAGGTTGTGTGAGGATCGTCATCTGAACGTTCAGCCGCGTGAGCAACGGCAGCAAAGGGGGCGGGAGTGGCGACAACTGAGTGAAGCGTTAACACCACGAGATGTATGACTGGTTCGAGTAACCGACCTCATCCAAACTTGTGGTAGAAGAACCGATCGCAGACTCGAGTTCTCCCACTCGTTCATCTAGCTCGGCAAGATCTTGAGGGTTAACCTGACCTTCGGCCCTTTTACCAACAGGCGTTGAATCTGTCGGGTTGGAATCGGGGAGGCCGGGTCTCACCCCATCTATCAAAGCATTAACCAACTTTCCTCTGCCTGTATTGGCACCGTTGATCTTTTCTAGACGCCCTCGGACATCGACGAGACCACGTAAAAGCTCTCCCGGATCAACGCCGGAATCCTGCTCATTTACTGATAGAGAGTTCGTTGGATCAGAGATATCCGCTTCCAGTGCGGAGAGTTCTGCCTGTAGAGTTCGGAGCCGATATGATAAGGGCGGTGGTCCCTGTGTCGGTGATTCTGGAGGATCGGATGAGGTTGGGGAAGGAGGGTATGCGTAACGCGTCCTCGCTCGATGTCGCTCTGTACCCAGTTCGTCTTAGCAATGAATATCTGTAGTGACAGAGGCACGCACTCACCGCTTCTTTTCTCCGCTCGTTTAAATTTTTTGCCCGCCTCCGCTGCGCTCATAAGGCTGCTCGAATCCAAGTCCTCCTTGCTCGTTGGTGGATCGGCGTTCTTGCCCCTGCGGGATGCGCCCGTCTGATCTTCATCCTCAGACTCCCCCTTCTATCAGATCGCACCCGGGACGTAGTCAGTGGTCAACGATCATGGCCAACCCGCACGTCGGACATACGGTCGTCTCGGTCGTCGGAAACACGTCTTCGGTTTCGTAGACGTCTGGGGCGGTATCCTATCACGACTTCAGCCAAAAGACGAAAGCGCGATGCTGAACAAATCACGGACGATATACGGCAGATTTGCGTACTTGGCTACACTCATGGTCGAAAGCGTATGCGATGTAAAGGTCGCTGCCGAAGAAGAGTTGATGCACGGCTCGGAAAGTTCCACGATGTCTCATCCAAAAACTCCATCCCACGGTCGCGGCCCCCAGCTGCTGGATTCATCTTCACTGGGCCCCTTGACTCTACTATGACACTCACCCTTCTATCGTTTGCCGGACCGTCTAAACCCCGGTGATTCTCATCACCCACCTTACTCTTAACTTCCACCTTACTCGTAACTTGTGTCCAAAAGTCCAGACCTCTTTACGTGGCAATCAATCGATTCCCGCTTGTTTGCCATTGCATTGCCCACGTGGTAACTTACGAGCTTTCTCACTGGGCTCTATGAATCTATGGAACTTCTCTTGTCGCGTCTGGTTTTCACACACTTTGTACATACAACCCAGTGTGTAATAGGGTTTGTAATGAGCTATCGTCCTCCATGACTAGCGGTACGTACAGGTACGGTGATGCCTCCTTACGGGATATAATTGTTCCATCCACTACTTCATGACGCGTTCCCTGACTCGAGTTCTCTATTTCGTCTCGTGGGGGGGGGGGGG
>Ga0307515_10002445_pt1 | contig 40435 bp, 6 predicted proteins | sample 17_EM_MG_FD_194513 | JGI IMG/M metagenome (GOLD analysis project Ga0307515, IMG submission 194513) | Populus trichocarpa ectomycorrhiza microbial communities from riparian zone in the Pacific Northwest, United States - 17_EM | ecosystem: Host-associated > Plants > Roots > Unclassified | place... | reverse complement strand
CTAATTACTATGCAACTTTAATAGGAGCTGCAGAGTGTATATAAAAGTCTAAATATAAATTATTACAATTTATTATTTAGTTGTTGTTGAGATATTAAGGATCGATCTTGTGGGTTTTTGGTGAGTTTTTGGAGGTGGCCATGCTTGCAGTGGCCACTTGCTTACCGAATACGTTAAGGTATTATAGAATAGTTACATCTAGCTAGGTATTAGGGTGGGCCTATAGCTGGATATTTATAGCATAACTAGGGTTATAAAAGTATAGTTAGGTATACCGCGGAGCAATATTAGTAGAAGGCTCTAGCGGGCCTTATAGATAGTAAAGCTTACTATATATCTGGAAGCAATTTAGGCCACTCTAGGCTACACTATAATTAGTAATGGTATAGTTTACGGATATAAAAGCCAATGCTATATTATATAAGCAAAGCCGCTCTTTAAACTACCTAGTAGAAGTATTATAGGACTCTAAAAGATTGCGTAGATATTTTGGCGGAGGCTAGAATAGAGGGAGGTTTATATTACTATACTTATAGTAAGCTTTAAACCGTAGATTGCTAGGATATAATATACTAATATATTTATTAATCTAATATAGGGCCGTATAGATATAGGTAACGTTTATAGGACTAAAATCTAGCTACTCTATAATAGGGCGGACTATAGTAATAGGCTTAGTACCTAACTAGCCCGTAATAGGGTAAAATATAGTAAATCGCGGCTAGATTAATACGGGTAGTATAAAGAGGCAGAAAGTAGAGGGAAAAGCAGCAATAAAGGTAGCGGCGGAGGCAGCGGTAGAAGTAGCGGTAGTAATAGTTTAGTTTATAGGCTGCGGAAGGTCCGCTAAAGGTTATTAGGACTATTTATTTCTTTTCTCCTATATATATAGAGTTAGTAATGTTATAGGTTAAAAAAGAGTAAATAAAGAATTAACCCTATAAGATATATAGGTCTTATATAGAGCTCTATAACAGTTTATTATAAAGTTAGTAAAAGGGTAATACCCCTTATAGGTAGTATAGAATATATAGTTGGAAGGCATTTAGGCGGTATATATAGTAAGTAGCAACTAGGGTAAAGGGTAGAGAGCAGTAAGGGGTAAGAAGAGGTTATAAGGTCGTAAGGTTATAAGGTCGCGAATTTATAAAGCCTATAAAGCTCTATATAGAGCTCCGTGCACCCCCTATAAAAAATTCCTATAGAGCTCTAAAGCTTTATTAATATAATACTACTTAACCTTAGTATATTTAAATAAAAGTGGTACTATGTTAAAGCGCTTTGCAAGCTCTATAAATCTATTATAATAAATTTTTTATATATGTAATACTAGGGGGTGCATTGTAAGTATAAGTTAAGGTCATAAGGTCGCAATTTAATAGGGTAGCATGTGGGTAGCATATCCCTTATTAGATAATCAGACAAATTTTAAACCAATTACAACTCTTACTTAAAATTAATTCAGTATATATAAGACGAGAATTCCGTTAAATTTTTTAAGGAAAATTTCCAAATTACTAACTTATAGCCAGTAATTTAGTTCCTTAGAAATTTAACGGAATTCTCGCGCCTACGGCGGGCTTTTGGCCTTCTAAACTTAGTCTGCCCTACTGCTGCCCTACTACTACCATTTACTGCCTATTACTGCCCTCTACTGCCTACTACTGCCCTATTACTACCTTATTACTACCCTACTACCACCCTACTACTACTAGTGTGTCTAAGAGTTAGCATCGCTAGCAGCGTCGCTGCTAAGAGACTAATAACGTAAGCAGTTAGCGGGCTTATAGAGTTATAACAGTTAGTTAGCTATAAAACTACAGCTAGCTAATAGCTCGCTGCCTTAGTAGTAAGATTTAGTAGTAAGATTTAGTGGTAAGTTAAAGCTTTTAGTAAAAGTTGAGGATATTTAAATCTTTAACTAAGATTATACGCTAAGCAATAGAAATATCTCGCTTAGCTATAGTAAATAAAGCATTTCCCCCAATATCTCTATTACGCGCCGTAAACCCGTTCTCCTATGCTACCTATATAAAATGCAACGTATATTACATTTCACGCGTCAGCTAGGCAGTAGAGCTTCTTTCTCTACTTCTTTTACTTCTTTATTAAATCTATAATCTACGCGTTACTCAACTTCTTAAGCACCGCGTAGGGTTTATAGATTAACTGCTTCCTCCCCTCTTCTAATTAACGATAATACTAAATCGGGCGATTAAGATAATTCCGTATTGTAAGAGCCTCCTCTAGCTAATTAGAACTACAGCTATATCTTTCCTATTAAGATAATCTCTACCTAATAATATACAGCAAGCTTACTAGCAAATATAGATACTGACTATATTAACTTAAATAGAGCTTTAACTACACCCTAGTTAACGAGCTTAAATGTTAATTTTACTAGCTATAAGCTAATAATAGAGGCAGAAAAGCCAGCTTAGTAAGGTGGACTTAACAGAGCTTTATATTTAATTAAATCTAATATAGAAATAAAGCCTCTAGAGTCCTTACTACCGCCCATTCTACCTACCTTTTAAGCCTATATAGGTGCGGGACGAATTTGGCTATATTTAGATACTATATTAGGTAAATTAGAGCCAAATTTTAACCAGGCAATGTTAATATTTATATATAAAGAGGCGCTGCTAAAAATCTGAAATAAAACACTATAGAGTCTACATAAATTTCCTAATTGGGACAGCTAGCTAACAGCTTAATAGTCAGCGTACGTTATCCAATAGTTAGCTATTTTTCTTAAGCTTATAGCTAAGCTAACTGTTGGACATATTGATTACTACCTACTACTACCTACTACTATCGTAATACTGTTTTTATTACTACCCTTACTACCTTTACTACTCCCCTTTTAACCACTAAAATAACTTCTTTTGTATTACTTTTAATATACCTTTATTTTTTAATTTATAGCTATCTTTATTACTACTTATATACTCTTTTTTTACTATTACTTTATCTACTATTTACTACTACTACTTTAGTTACTTAATAATTACTATTACTTTTATTGCTATTTATTATTACTACTATTTCTATCTTTATTATTATTATTTATATATTTTTAGTACTATTACTATTATTATTACTATTACTATTTTTATTCTTTTTTATATACTTTATTAATTCTTTTTTAATTTACTAATCTTACTACTTTAGCTATAACTATAACTTTTATTTTTACCTTTATTCTAATTTTATATAGTACTACTTTTACTATTATAAAGAGGACTTTATATTATAGAATACATTTAATATTTAAAATTAAATTCTCTTTTTAAAAAAATTATATAAAAAAATTATATATACTAAAGACCCTACTATAAGGACTATTATAAAGGGTATTAATATTTTTGTATATATTTATATAAAGTAGAAAATATATATATATACATATTAGAGCATTAAAGCTTTAACTGCCCTTTACTACCTATTACTGCCCTCTACTGCCTATAACTGCCCTCTACTACATACTACTGCCGTACTACTACTCTACTACTGCCGTACTACTACTATACTATTATAGAATTTATATAGCTACCTTATAGTAATATAAGGCTGCCTTTATATAATAATTACGTAATATAGATTTATATAGTTAATTATGTGACGTATATTAATAATAGCTATTTATATCATCGTTGTCTTCTTCCTTAAGTAATAGCACCACTATTACTACCACTATTAGTACTGCTGCTGCTGCTGCCATATTATCTGCTCCTGCTCCTACTACCGCTACTATTCTTGCTGCTACTACCGCTCCTACTCCTACTCCTACTCCACCACCACTACTATATTACCACCGCCGCCGCCACCACCACCACTATATCCACGCCCGGCCGCCGCTTTTTATCTATACCGCCGCCGTTTTAGGCTAAGCAGCCTATACGCGGGACTTTGGTCCTAGTAGATAAGCATACTAGTAAGCATTAATAATATAAAAGAATTTAAGAATTTAAGAATTTAAGAAGATACTAATATAAATAGCTGCTGTCGCTGCTGCTGCCGCTAGGCTCCTCCCTACTCCCACCACCGCCGCTGCCACCACTGCTGCTGCCGCCGCCGCCGCCGCTACTGCTCCCCCGGCCGGATTTACGGCCATTAATTAGCCCGCCACCGCCCTCCCCACCGCTACCCTCCCCCCCTAAAATCCGCCGCCTACTACGCTCGCTACTGCTGCCAAAGCTGCCGCTGCTAATATAGCCACAATGCGGGCGCTGTATCCCCTACCGCGCGTCTAGGGCGTGTCTTTATAGTAGGCTCCTGGCCTAGATAGAGTTCCTAGGGTCTACTAGAAGGTCCGCTTAAAGGCTAGGGCCCTAAATACGGAGGCCGCCCTAGTATAAAGCTGGGGTATAATAGCCCTATAGGCCTATACGTCGTATATATAGGGCGGTGGCCTATTTATAGAGTGTGTTCTAGTCGCCGGCTAGCTACGCGGCAGCTATACTAACTGCTATTATAGTAGTAAAGGGGCGCGCTGCTTTTTCTAAGTCTATAAGTTAGTAATATAAGCTATAAAAAGTATAACTAATAGAGATAATAGCGTCTGCTACCGCCGCCCCCCCTACTATAGCCTACTCCCGCTCCCGCTCCTACGCCCATATACCTTCCGCTACTGCTGCTACCAATAATAATAATAATAATGACGATAATAATAAGGAGGGGGAGGAGTTAGAGGAGTTAGAGGGAGCCCCGCTTACCTACGTCTATTTCCGTCCTAGGCGGCGCGGGTAGATTACAGGGCTGCTCCGCCGTTTAGTGGCGGTTCTTAAAGAGGAGTTATTAGAGGATAAGGATAAGGAGTAGGGGAGGGGGGGGGTAAAGAGGGGGGGGGTTACTAGGCCCTACGGGGCAGTTATAAAAGTTTTGCTAGCCCTATAGGGCAGTTATAGAAGTAGTTATATAATAAAATAATATACCTTATTACGAAAGTAAAACCTTTAGATAGATACTGCGGCGGGCTTTTAGCCTTCTAAACTTAGTCTACCCTACTACTACCCTACTACTACCCTACTACTACCCTACTACTACTACCGCTGCTATACTATCCCCCTACGTCTTAGCCTATAATGGCTAGTAATACCTCCGGATATATAATATTAGTAGTTATAATATCCCCATTCTCTAGTAGTAATAGCGAAAGCCTGTATATATCCGTTACTCTTAATAATGTAATATATAGCTGCCTATACGTAAAGACTAGTATACGTAAATTAACCCTAATAAAGTTAAAAGACTGCCCTTATAACTTATTTACGGTTATAGTAAAGTATAGCTAAATTAGAAACTGCGTTCTACTAATAATAAACTGCAGTTCTCCCTCTGTAGAGGTAAGCTTAATATAAGGGATTAGCCGTAGCTACCTATAAAAGCTGCTACTAAGTATCTAAGATTTAATATAGCGCTGGCCTAGGCGTGTAATAACTATATAGGTGCTGTTATAGAGCCCTTCCTTAGGGTAGAGGTTCTGTAAAAGGATAATAGACGCGCCTACCTTTAAAGAAAGCTTTAATAGAGGTAGGCTATTAGGGTTAAATGTCTACAGGAGCCCTACTAGCGGCAGTTCTATATAATCTTTTTCTCTATTTTGCTCTATAGAGTCCGTAAAATAAAAGGTACTTAAGAAGCTATAAAGTCGCGTAAGAATAGCCTCGTTAATCTTAGCTATAGTATTATTATAAATAGTTAGGATAGCGCGATCGCGAAAGGTATCTAGGTTATAGTATACCCGCGTAAGTAGATATAGAGGGTATATATACTTATAAAAGGATTCCTAGGACTAAAACTGGGCTATACTAGGTAAAATACTAACCCTATTAGCTAGGGATATATTATAGGATAAGCTTCGCACCTAAGCAGTAAACTACTAGTTTATCTCGCCTTAGCGGATACGTATATTTAACTATAGGGAAAGAATATAGAAGGTAGGCTAGAGGAACGACCGCTATAGGTAAGCACCTATAATAGCTACACGGTTCCCCTACGGGACGATAGGTAGTATCTAAGTAAAGTCGCTACCAAAGATAGTAGGGAGCCCGCTAAAGGTAGAGTTATTAGAATAGATATCTATAAGTATATAGTGCACGGCTTTAAAGTAGTAGTAGTACTGTATTGGCACCTTATCCTAAATAAGCAGAGAGGTATAGCGTAAAAGCTTAGCCAGATTTAAGCTTTTAGAGATATTATAAGTAGACTCTTTATATAGATTAATAGGTATCTAAAAACAGAAGTGGGCTATACAGCCGCTAGGTAGTAGGAGGGCTGTAATACTAAAAGAAGCTATATAAAGAATAATCTTATTACACAAGCGGTAGTAGTAGCAGAGGTAGGCGTATAGAAGTAAAAGGTATAAAGGCTAACCTAGGGAAGAGAAACCTAAGCTGTAGTATAGTTAACGCTATAGGGGGTAAATATCTAAGGGCTCTAAGAAGGCCTAATAAAGGTAGAAAATATAATAGTAATACTTTGAAGAATAGGAATAATAGGACTAAAAGATTGGCTCTACTAGGTAGGTATCCTAGTAGGTAGCCTAAGATATAAATATAGCTAGCTAAGACAGACACCAAAATACGTAATACTCTTATGCCCCTTACGTATAAACTAAGAAGTAATACTCTTAGTAGCTAGTATAGAGAACTATAATATACTGCTTATTAGCTAAAATATACTAGACTAGTTCTAGGTTATAAAGGAAATAGTAATAGAGGGTAGGGGGGCGAGTAACGGGCGCCCCCTAATAACTCTATAGTAGTAGAGTAAAGTATATAATACTAGCGCGTTTATAGGCTTATTACAGCAGTAGCGGTTCCTAAAAAGGTTAAAAAGTAAGGTAGTAGAGCACTATAGGTAACTTATAGGCGCCTTATAGGTACCTTATAGGCGAGTTCTAAAAGGTAGGGAGATATATTACAGGGTTTTCTTAAATAGAGTTTTCTCCCTATATATATATAAGGAGTAGTCTGCGTAGGCCTAATAGGGATCCAAATTAGACGTTAAGTAATAAACTATTATTATTATATTAATAGAAGGAAAAATACCTTTAGGTCGCTACTCTAAGACTTTGTTCTTTAGGGTAGAGTATTCTAATTATATATTTTACCTTATTTACCCTTTATACTATACTTCTATATTATTATTATAGGTTACTATTAGATATTATTGCCTACCTACCCTAAGCTTCTTACTACCCTATATATATAGGTACTATATAAGAAGAAGGGGGTTATAGCTATAAGTAGATGCCGTAATTTAAGTATACTTAACGCGTATATAAAGATACAGTAGTTATATTTATAGGTCTCTACTAGGGCTTACCCTCTTAGTAAGAAAACTCTTTATACTACTACCAGATTGTAGCGCTAACGCTATATAGCCGTATATACGTCTCTAAGTTTACTCTAGTAATCTATTAGTATAATCCTAATAGAATGCTAATAATACTACTAAGTTTCTAGGCTCTATCGCGTAGAGGTATAGAGGCTAGTTTTATAGAGCCTAGGGATATTATATTACCTTTATCTATTAATATAAAGGTAAATCTATAAGATAGTTATAATAGATTACTATATCTATCTATTATATCTATAAATAAGAACTAGCTTAGGTAGTTCTTCTATAGGTATATTTAAAAAGTTAGTTAGCTTTATAGTATAATAGGTAACTATTTAAGTAAAGGTATTTACTTTAGAGATAGTTAGGGTAGAGATTAAAACTTAATATCTATTATAGAATAATAAGAAATAGTATGGCTTTTTTTACTAATTAGCCGACCTAGATTAATATATAATATATTAATGCCTTTTAACCCTAGAGAGAAGCCTTTCTCTAAGGTTCTTCTTTTTCTAACTCTATACTATCCTCCTCGATTAATGGAACCTTATCTACTTTTACCTTTATTTAGTTTTCCTTTATAAAGTAGTTTTTTATATAACTATATAAGAAGTAAGCTCCTTAATTACTAAGGACCTAAACCTAGAGTAGAACCAGTTATATAGTTTTCTATAGATTATTATAGGTTAAATAGCTAGTACTATAGGGGTTATAGATTATACTAGGATACTATTAGCTATTCTTATATTACTTATAGTCTAGTTTAGGGGATTTCTAGCCCCTAACTACTTAGTATATACCTTAATTTAGTAGGGGCCTTAGTTAATAGCTAAGTAGTAGCCTATAAGTTTCTTCAATATCTATATAATAGTAAAAACTAGAAGTATAGCTTACTATAGATTTAAGGTAAGCTTATTAAAATAATCTAGTAGTAGGTCTAAAAGAATAAAAAGGTCTCTATTGTTTTTATTATTAGACCTTTATAATTATAGTAGGCATTCTATACCTTAAAGGAGTCCTTATAAATAAAAGATAGATAATTAATTATCCCTTTTTTAGAGAGAAAGGGGGTTTACTAAGTCTTAAGTATATTGTAGATAATAGGTATATTTAGGTATTCCTATTAATATAGCTAAAGATATAGGCTTTTTTTGCTTAAGTAGTAGGGAATAGTCTATATTAACTTTAAACTTATCCTATAATTAAAGTATCTAGTTATTAAATATAGAGTTAGCCCCGTCTATAAGTAATAGAAAGTCTATAACCTTTATAGACTATAATAACACTATATATTAGGCTAGCGCCTTAGGGACTATAGTAAGTCTATTTAATAAGCTATTACTAGATATAAAGGTATTTCTAGGTTTAAGTAGTTCTTATAGACATTTAATTTTAGTATTAGCTACTATAAGCTTATCCTAAGGGTTTAAAAGAGTAACTATTTTACTATTAGAGGTATTTAAAGGTTCTATAGCTTCTTTATCGGCTACTATATTTCTTAGTATAGTAGAGAGGACGTATATATACCTATATAATTAGATTATCTATTAATAAGGATCTAAAGCTAGAGAAAGGGAAAGGGAAGAATAGTAATGCTACTTAAAGTAGTGTTTTTATACGGTCTTCTACTATTATAATACTTATAATAGGCTTTTCCTAAAAGCTATATTAGCTAAGTTATAGTTAAATAGATAAGGGGTAAGAGGTTTTACTAGTATCTTAAAAGGTTTATAAAAGAAGCTAGTAATTTATCTCTAAATAGAAAAAGTTAAAAAGGAATTATTTTTTTAAATATATAGATATCTTATATTTAAACCACTTATAACTCTTATTTAATACTATTAATTAGTTAACTAGATATTTTAGTTAGAAGCCTTACTAGCCTCTTATAATACTATAAAATACTTTATATATAATTATATATTTAATATAATTTTAATATCTAAATACTTATAACCCTATTATATATCTTCTATTTAATTAATATAGCTTTATATAAAAATAATATAGTTAAAGAAATTTAAGACTTTTAGTTAAGTAATTCTCCAAATCCCAAGAGACTACTTAAGCACTATATTAGTGCTATAAACTAAAGAGGTTTATTAGAATATCTAAGAAAATAAAAGGGTATTAAAATTTTTAATAACTTCCAACGCCAGAGAAAGAACCCGTATTTTGCAGATTATATAGGAAAATCCTCTAGGAATCTCGGGGGTTCTAGGGGATCCTCCTTAGATAAACTAAGGTAAATTATAACTAAACAAAAAAGATAAAAAACCTATATTATCTAGGTATATCCGAGATTCTAAGCTAAAAATCTAGAAATATCTAACTACTAATTAGAATTAGAATCTTCTAGAAATTCATAAGGAGCTAGTAATATTTATTAGTAAATTCTAAGAAAAATAAGCAATTTTACGTACTTAGTTAAAGACCACCCTTAGACTTAATTTTAGAAACTTTCTTTAACGCAGCCACGTGCGCACCATTAATATTAAGTATCTTAATAGGAAATCTAAGAAATTAGTCAATTTTACTCGGAAACAATATTAGAAAAAACATATCTGAAAAAAAGAGAATTAAATACCTTTTTAACTAAGAAAGTACTAAAAAGAATCTTAAAAAATAAAAGTAAGCAAGACCTATATCTTCCGAATGTCTTAGGCATCCGTTTATTTTTATTAAGGTCCGAATTTCCCTAAAAAAAAGTTAGTTTTATTAAAATATATAAGAAATAAACTAGATTTCTTACCTCCTAAAGTCCCTTCTTCGTATACTATAGCTCTAGAATTAATTCCTAGGTAAAGTAAAAAATTAAATTACTAATATTAGAATTTTTAATAATATACTTCGTAGTTATAGCTACAAGGAAGTTTATTAACCTCCTTGGTGCCATTAATCTTATTCCCCTTAGTAGGCATTTTCTAAAAAAAATGTTAAATTGTTTTTTTTATCGCAAAAATTGCGAAAACATACTGCATTTTAGATGTAGTAGGTATAATATCTAGGATCTACGTCTTTATGCCCCTAGAAACCAGCCCTAAGATATTAAAAAAACTAAGAAAAAATATAATTTTTCTCGCCTTAACTTCTCCTTAAGGTCTTTATTTTATTTATCCTAGATAGAATTAGTATATTCTTAAAGCCACTAAGAAAAAAAATACCTTTAACGGCTTTCCTAATAACTATCTTTTCTAGTATACTGCCTTTTTAGCAGCGGTTGCGGAAGTAGCACTAATAGATCTAATACCCAAAATTTAAAATAATTATCGGAAAAAATAAGAAAAATAGAAAAAATAAATAGAAAAAAACTATAAGCTAATAAAGTAAGAGGCTATATATTAAATAATTCTTTTTAATAAGAAAGATAGTATAGGATATTAGAAAATCCGATAATTAAGTAATCGCTATAGTAAAAAACCGAGAAACAAATTTCCTAGAAAAAAATTAAATCGTTAATTTAAAGCTAATATATTAGAATAACTAAGATAATTGTTAGTAATATAAGGTGATATTACGTATTTATAAGTTGTAGGTAGTATAATAATTGTTATTCTATATTTCCTTTACTTAAGGAAGGGTGAGGAGCTTAGGGCTCCTTACTACGCTAATGCTGCGGCAACATATAACGGCAACTTGCCTTACGTGACGGCAACTTGCCTTACGTAATAGCAACTTACGTATATTTCTAACACTGGCAACTCTTCTTTTATAGTTGCCATCTATATATATATACCGCTCAACTAGCATAATAAATATTAATCCTCCTTATTTACTATTGCCATTATAATATAAGTCTCGCTATACTAAAATTTGTTTCTTAGCATATAGTACTTTTTTACTTAGGAGTTGCAGGTAGATATCTTATTAGGAGGGCCGCTAAGGCGCTAGTAGTAAGCGAGTTAATAGCGATTTTCTATCCCGGGGATAGAAAATCCTAATTAGCTAGTTTAAGTTAGGGTCTATAAAATATTATACTTTTACTCCCTTTTAACTTAACCTTTAACTTATATATATAGAGTATTTATATTAATAAACGTCTCTAGTGCCTTATTTAGGTTCGCCTTTATTATTATATTTACTAGGTTATCTTAGCCATTAATTTATTAAATCTTAAAGTATTTTTAACACTTATAGGATTACTAAAGTGCCATAATATTAATTATAATACGCTTCTTCTTTATAATATTAGGCTTAATTAAATACTTATAGAGGGAATATAAGTTAGTATATACAACTATAGGGATAATAGGAAGTTTAAGTTAATTTATAATTATCTTTAAGGTAGTTCCAATTATAATTGCTATATTAACTCCGCTAACTATTCTATATATCTCTAACGCTAAAACGCTTTAAGTAACGCGCTTACTCTTAATTAAGCTCTAATAAATAAGATTGCCATAGATTATGAAGTTATTCTCTTTAGTAGATTTATTTATAATAATAATTTTATATCCTAGCTAGAAGCTAAAATCTTTATTATTTATAACCGATTTATTAATAAATATAAAGAGCTTAGTAATGGGAAGATTAATAGGTATATAGAGTAGTCCTTAATTAAAATAGTTTATTTACTAGAAAAGACGCTTATTTAGGGTAAGAATATTATCCTTAGTTAGTTCCTAGTATTGGGCGGCAATAAATAAATTAAAGGAAGCCTTAGGTTAATAGATAGAAGTAATATAAGCTTTACGGACGCGTTGCTCTATATATTCTTACCTTAGAGAATTAACGTTAATAATGTTAATCTTTTTACCTTAACTCTTCTAGCGTAAAGTAATGGAATCCTTATTTAGGGAGAGGATGCATTTATTAAAGAGTAATAGTGTTATTAAATTAAGCTTTCCTTTTGGTTTTGCTATTAGATTTATCTTTACTAGCTTATTTTCTTTAAGAGCTAAGAATTAGTTATCTCCTAAGATAATTATATTATTAGTTTATATACTAACGATTCTAAATAGAGTTTCTATAGTTATTAAATGCTTCTCTTTATAGTGCTTACTATAGGTAGCCCACTAATAAGTTCCTACTTCTGTAATTCCGTATAATGGCTTAAGCATAACTATAATTGTATCTTTGGGATATTAGTAGCGAATTTACTCTAGAAGATGTACTAATATTAAGCGCTAAAGGTATATCTTTAATTAGGTGCAGGCTTAAGTAATATCTTATAAATAGACCGCTATTTTATTCTTTATTAAGGAGGGAGCTAATATAATAATAACTCGCTAACTAGCTTATTAAATTATAGGAGATTATATAAGAATTATCTCCTTACTATTATTGTTATAACCTTAGATAATAAGCCTTATTTCTTAAATAGGGCGTTAATAGCTTTACCCTTAATCTTATTAACTATTTTTAACTTAAAGATGCGAACTTTATTAAACTTAGTAAGGTTATACTTCTTAAATTTAAAGACTCCTTTTATAATAAGACTATTAATCTTATACTTATTAGATACTTAGAAAGGAGCTCTAAAAGTTATAATACAACCTTCCTTTTAAAGCTATTTTACGAGCTTAAAGTTAGCCTTCTCCTTAGCTGTTATAAAGGCTATTAATAACTTAACTCTATTTTTAATAGCGGTAATAAATTACTCTTTAAAATTAATAAGATATTGGCGATTTTATAATCCCTTTAGGTAACTTCTACCGCGTTATAGTTATAGGATATTTACTATAATTATATTAGAATTATAGTCGCCTTCTAGAGTATATTAATTATGGTTCTCCTTTAGGGTATCTTTTAGGGTATCCTGCAAAGGCTTAGAACTATTATCTTTATAGTAGGGTTTAATAATAGTTAAACGGAATTAAGTGGGTCCGTAAGGCATCTAAATAGTATAAGTTTAACTATTAATTATAATAAGTTAATATAGGCCTAACTATTCTCCCTTTTTACGCTATACGCGTACCTTAGACTAGAGTAGCAGATTAAGCGTAGTTAAGGTATTTAAGCCATTTCTTATTCCTAGTGCGTTATTAACCTAGCGTATAACGTAAAGACGTTATACCTCCTTTATTGCCTTGCGGATAGCCTTAGCTTATTATATAATAAAGGGAGATAGTAAAGAATTATTAGTTATTTAAGAGTAGGCGCTAAAGACTAGTAATATAGGTATAAGTCTATCTAGGCTAGCGGAATTATTAATAGCTTTAATAGCTATTTATAAGGTAAGTTTTTTACTAGCGTCCTCTAGTTTTAAAGAGATAATCTTATATATACGGCGTAATAGTATATAATATCGCTCTACTTTTCTAATACTATTATATGCCTTAATAGGGACTTCCTTAACCTTAATTGCTATTGCCTTTATTTATTATTAAAACTCTATAGATAAAAAGTTCTTTCTTACATTATAGACGATTTAATTAGGGGGTTCTAGGTAAATATAAATCTAGTATAATTAAAGGGTATCCTATATATTCCTAGCTAATATATCCTTTAAAAAACATGCAGCTTAGAAGGAGGTTAAGAAGTTAATAACTTAGAGTACTAGCTTACCGCTAAGATATATAACGTTAATAATGATATAGAAGTTAAAGTTATAATTATTTTTAAGGGTAAACTTAAATCGGCCAGGGGACTTCTGGTTTATTTAGTAGTAATAATAGTACTTTATAAGATATTTAATTGCCTTAATTTTAACCTTATAGTCTACTTACTAGAGAACCCTAAGTAATTAGTAAACTAATAGGTAACTAAAACAATAGTGTAGTTGGCGTAACTCTAACTTAGTTAAATAGCTTTAAGTAACGCTCTTTTCTAGTTATTAAAGGAGCAACTAAGGGTAACTCTACTTACGTATAATAGGCACCTAATTATCTCCCTATATAAGTATATTCTTAAGGTTATTAAGCTTAACGCCTAATTTATTTATATTTTTTATGTAAAATAGAAATAGAGTGTTTGTAGAAATAATGTGAAAAGTAATATATCCTAAAGGGGTTTAAACCCTAATTGTACTAAGAAAGATTATAGTACCTTTGCTAAAATAAATCGAATATTAGCCTGCCGTTAATTATTTAATCTAAATAAAGCTATTAAGCTGCTAGAGAGCTTAAACTTAAGGTTCTCCTACTATAGATACTCCTGCGGCTCATATATCCAATATAATACTATAAAAGATATTTGTTAAGTATTTATTGTTAAAGAAAAATGCGGAACTCTCCTTTAGCTTATTAAAGATATTTAATTTTGTAATAGAATGGAGCTTAAATTAGTTATTAAGAATAGCAACGGTTTGTATACTATTTGCCTTACTATATTTAGTAAAGTATTAGTTAGAAGAGTAGTCCTTAATTTCTATATTTATAAGGAGCTATTTAACCTTATTAACCTTACCCTTAAGATCTTCTACGCCTTTATATTAAACCAGAAAGCTTTAAAAGTAGGCTATAGTAATTTTATAATTTCTAATATTTCTTATACTCTAACGAAACTTATTATGTACCTTCTTTTACTTATTAAGGGAGTGTTTAGTTAACTAGTAATTTAGCTTTTTATAAATATAGTATTTCTTCTAGCGATTACTTTAAAATAAACCTCTATAAGGACCTTTACAATTACCTTATAGTTAAGGTTAATTATACCCTTTACTGTATTCCCTACTACGGCCACTATATATTTAATTAGTCTAGTTATAATTATATTAGTTAGGAATATTTAGTTAGGTAGGGTTTTTAGTATAAAACTATTAAGATTCTTATATTTATATTATAGTACCTATAGTAGAGCGTAGCTTAGCATATACTCCTTTAAATGTATCTATAGGTTTATATAGCGCTAAATTATACTTAGGAATGCTATGGCAGGCTAAGATAACCTAGTCTCTTAGACTATTCTTATTTTAGTAAGTCTTGGTAAGGCTATATTAAATTTTCTAGAGTTTATTAAAGAGTAGTTAAAGGCACTCTAAATAAGTCTTTATTAGGTTATAGTTTCCTACTATTTAGATATATAAAGTTAGTAATTCTTATTAGTTTTAAAGTAAGCTCTAGTAAGCTAAAGCATTATATTAAAGCTATAGTTTTTACCCGTAATATAGTCGTAATAAAATATTACTGCCTGTCCCTTTAATATAATAGAGAAAGCGTAATAGTACTAGTGGTATTAAATTCTAACCTTATTGCAACAGTTATAAAAGACCTATAGTTTTGCTCTAAGTATATTATATAGTTCTCCTCTAAACTTCTTCTCTTTGTCCAAATATACCTTTATTAAATTCGTGACTTCTTATAGTAAAGGCTTACTAGTTAGTTAGAATGGAGGAGTTAAAGGTAATAGAGGAGGTAGAGGAAAAGCACCTCTAGGTAGGAGAGCACCTTTAGGTAGAAGAGTAGCGTTCTAAGGGTTTTGTTTTAAATTAAAGTTGCCTTCTAAAGAATATAGGTTAGTTTTAGGTTTTTGTAGTTAACGTATAATCTTAGCTTCTATCTATACTGGTTCTTCTATACTAATAATAATAGCCTAAATATTACTAGTAATTGGGTTACCGTTCTTAATAACGTATACCCTATTCCTATAGAAGAAGTCTTAAAAATCCTAAATAATATTAACATTTTTAAGTGCCTAGGTATTAACGGTCCATCCTATAAAATCCTCCCTAAAATATTCCCACAGCTGTAAATTAGCATAGTGGCTATCTTAGCAGAATAGAATATAGTATTGGAGAAAGCCGTTAACTTATTTTACGGTATAAGTTATTATATTAATAGTAAATTTATCCTAATTTTTATTAATAAGTTTCGCGTATATAGCTACCCCTAGTAGTAAGGAGTCTTTCTAGTTATTTAGAGTAGCCATATTTTTGGAGGAAGGGAAGTGTTATTAGTATAGGGATTATTATTTAGTACACGTTCGTGATAAGAATTTATAATTATTAGGCTTAGGACTAGTTCTGGCCTTAAATTGCAAAGACCTATAAAGCGCATCCTTCTATATAATAAACGCAAGAATCTGTAATCTGGGAGAGGCTTAGGACTAGTTTTAGCCTTTTAGATCCTTAAATTCGTAGAAGAGTTCTATTTAAGGTTTAGGACTAGTTCTAACCTTAAAAAATAGCTTCCTTTAGCACGAGTAGCACTAATATAGTGGCTTATCTCTTCTTAGTGGAATACCTAGCTGTTCTATAGTATAACAGTAAAGTTAACCACTAATTAGTGTTGGTAATATAAAGTAATATTACGTATCTACAAGTTGTAGGTAGTATAATAATTATTCTTCTATATCTCCTTTACTTAAGGAAGGGCGAGGAGCTTAGGGCTCCTCGCCACGCTAGTGCCGCGGCGACACGTGACGGCAACTTGCCTTATGTAATAGTAACTTACGTATATTCCTAATAATAATAGTAAGCAATATAATATAAAACCGAGAAAGGAAAAACAGAAATCTCTGTAAATTTAAAAATATAGTTTTAGATGACTTTTTTTCTAAAAATATATAAAAATTATATAATTTAAAAAACTACTTACTTTAGAGGCATTCTTAAAGCTCTAAAAGAGCTTAAGGATTGTAAATATACTATATAAGTTAGTATATAATATATATAGCAAATATAAAGCTCTAACTTACTTGTTTTTGGCTTATTAATTAAGCGTTAGGGTATTTAAGGTTAAAGAGCTTAATTGAGAGTGAAGTTATCTAGGGCGCTAAGGCCTCGCGTATGCTAGGCCGTTTTGGGCTTGGCGCCCCAACCGTCCGCGCCTAAACGGTTACTATCTAAGAAGAAGTACGGCGCTACCTTTTGGTAAGGTTATATGTGCGGTAAAAGTTTCGTAGTTATAATTAATAGATATATTTTACTACTATCCCCTTATCCGGTAAGGTATGGTCCACGCTAGTAGGGGGGGCTAGTATAGTATAATATTATATACTTTTATATATAAATTTATTAGTAATTTACATTATTTAAATAAAAACGCGTCTATTACTTAAACGCGTAATTAAAGGAGGACTACTAGACGCGTTTTTATTTAAATAATATGGATTACTAATAAATTTATATATAAAGGTATATAATATTTGCTATACTAGCCCCCCTAGCTAGCGTGGACCATGTCTTACCAGACGAGGGGATAATAGCTTTTAAAAAGTATTTTAGAAGGATATTATATTATAAATATCTATATAATTAATTAATTAAACATTTATATAATTTCCTATACAATTATTTCTATAAACTTTATAATTAATTGTTAGTATAAACGTGTACGTTTATACACCTATCTGTCTATATAAGGCTTTATATAAAACTCTATACAAAGCTTTATATAAGGTTTTACACGAAGCTCTATATAAAGCTTTGCGTAAGGCTTTATATAAGGCTTTATATAAGGCTTTGCATAAGGCTTTATATAAAGCTCTATATAAAGCTCTATATAAGGCTTTAACTAAAGCTTACCCCCTTCTACAAAGCAAATTTATACCTACTAGTAGTCCTTAATTATTATTTAAAGCTAGCTTATTAGTTTAGGTACTCTAGCTACGGTAAGAGGAGGGTGGCGGTAGTTGTGGGAGGGGTGCAGCTGCTACGACTTAGGGGCGTCAGGCGCGATAATAAAACAACAAATTAGAATCGGGCAAATCGGGCAACGTAGTCTTCTTCGCCAGGTTTGATTTAGTAATTCTAGCCATTAGGAATAGCTTAGGGAGCTATGGAAGTTGAGATAATTTGGCTCAAAGTAGGTGTATATAGGCCCAATTACCCCGCGCGGGACTAAGGTCTTGCCAAAAGCGGTTAGCGTCTTGGCAAGGTAAACCTTGGCAAGAAGGTCTGGGAACGAGACAAAATGAGCCCCACCTGCCATGAACCATCTTCTGCCAACCATCTTAAGTGCGGAACTCTTATTCTTCAAGTTTGTCTAGAATACTCCTCCTAGACAATCTCGCCGCTGGATGTATTTCTCGCCATTTTTCAACCACCTGGCTTCTTCTCCATGGGCATTAAGCTGGACAGTTACGCATGATATCTTCCACCAACGAGGCGACTGGTTGCGTTCGCGTCTAGATCGTAAATTTCCCTCTTTCATGCCTCTCAAAATCTACATATAAACATGCGTCTCTTGGAACTCAAAGCCCATGGCAAATTGGGCCTGACTGAGTTTATTGGGGACAATATTCCTCGGTATGCAATACTTTCGCATACTTGGGGAGCAGATGGCAAGGAGGTCACCTTCAAAGACCTAGCGGACCGTACTGGCGGGAGTAAGGCTGGTTATGCCAAGATCCAGTTTTGCGGAGAACAAGCTGCTAGCGATGGCCTACAATACTTCTGGGTGGACACTTGTTGCATCGATAAATCAAGTAGCGCCGAGCTTACGGAAGCTATCAACTCGATGTTTCGCTGGTACCGTGAGGCGGCTAAATGCTACGTGTACTTATCAGATGTTTCGATACGTGGCTGTGATGAAAACGACTACTTCTCCCGGTTTATATGGGAATCGGACTTTCGGAAAAGTAGATGGTTTACTCGGGGCTGGACGCTTCAAGAACTTATTGCTCCGGAATTAGTCGAATTCTTCTCCTTAGAGGGCGAGCGACTCGGTGACAAGAGGTCACTAGAGCGAGAAGTTCATGAAATAACCGGGATTGCTATTCAAGCTCTTCAAGGAAATCCTCTGTCTAATTTTAGCGTCACTGAGCGAATGTCATGGGCAGTAAAACGGAAGACCACGCGTAAAGAAGACAAGGCGTACTCTCTACTAGGCATTTTCGGCATCTACATGCCGCTTATCTACGGGGAGGGAGAGAATGCGTTTATTCGGCTTAAGGAAATGATCGACAAGTCCATAAATGGTAAGTTGTTTATTCTACCGCCAGCACTTTCCTTTAAGCAGTCATTTCCCGCCACTTTTCTTCCACGGCTACGCTAACAGCATTCCTCCTATGGCTTCTGAGGGCAATATCGAAACGGCTCCAACCACATTAAATCAGGCAGATTGGCGCTGGTGCAGTAAATGCAGTGGCTTGGTCTATTTTGGAACAGCTGTCTGCGCCGGTGGCGGAGTCCACGATCACTCCCGAAGTGGTGATTATGCCCTACGCTCTGGCGGGCCCGGACAAGACAAATGGAAGTGGTGCAAGAAGTGTCAAGGCCTATCCTACACTGGCAACCCAGAAATCGGACCATGTCCGCGCGGCGGCAAGCACGACACTTCCGTAAGCGGGAACTACACTCTTACGAACAACGACAGCAGCGCCCCAGGGCAGAGCAATTGGAGATGGTGCAATAAGTGCCAGGGACTCTGCTGGGGTGGAGGCACGGGGAAGTGCCAGGCAGGCGGTACCCACGACCACAGCGGCAGCGGCAACTATACGCTCTCTCTTGACGGCAATCCAGCCGGCGACCAGGACCAGTGGCGCTGGTGCAACAAATGCATGATGCTCTGCTTCGACTGCTACGCAACTTGCACCGCTGGAGGCGCTCACATCAACGTCGGAAGCCACCATTACTACCTCACGCATGGCGACTCCAGTGCCCCGGGCCAAGACAACTGGAAATTGTGCAGTAAGTGCTTCGGGATTGCCTTTGCTGGTAGTCCTTCGCTCGGCCCTTGCCCGAAGACTGGCGTCCATGATCATTCCGGCAGCGGGAATTATGTGCTCCGACAAGGGAGTCAGCTCGGATATCAGAGCGGTTGGTCTTGGTGCAGGAACTGTCAGTTGCTTTGGCACAGCGGGAATGGAAGACAGCGATGTCCGCAGGGTCCGATTGCTTATCACGATAATTCCGGGTCGGGGGATTATGCTATTGAGTATCAGCCTGCTTAGGTACGCTTAAAACACTTCGGAAGTGAGGTTAAGTCTATGGATGGACAGCTGTACTCGCTCGTTTGGGAGAGGCTAGTCCTCAAGCAGTTTTGCTGTGAATGGAACTTAATTGATTTTATGGTCTAGAGCCAATCCACGGTCTTTCACGTAGCAGCAACAAAGCAGATCCTTCACTGTGCTTCAAGCAAACAGTATGAAATGCACCCGTTGCCCCACTACAATATGGAATAAGGATGAAATTAAAGGTCTGTAAGGTCTGCTAGCAGGAAGGGTCAGCTGGCAGATTCCTGCTGGAGGAACAGTCCTTCCTGCTGGCAGAACATGTTAACGAAACTGAGCGTGGAGCAGACCATAAATCGAGATCATTGAGATCCAGACATTTAGATCAAGAGGCTTTAGGTCCAGACCTCTCTAATCAATCTATGCGATCCTTTACTACCTTGTCTTATTCTATCACGTCTATAACATAAACTACTTTACTAAATATCGCTTAAGAAAATCTATATTAAGAAGCGACTTATAGAGTGATCTATTATCTCCCTATATAACTAATATTACTAAATAGAAAGGTTTAAGAATCTTAGCTATAGTATAAAGATAGTCCTACTCTTCTAGACTTATCTAATCGGCTGTAAAAGCATTATAATATCTTTTAATATAAGTATTACTATAAACTCTTTTTTAATAGGAATAACTAGTATCTCGGACTAGCTATTCTACTTTATTATATTATTAAGTAGAATAATTCTATTAGTAAAAGCTTTAAAGTTCTTTATATAACTAGTTATATAATATATATACAATATAATACTTTAAAAAGGTATAGAGATATTACTATTTAAAGTAAATTATAGATTTAAGCCTAAAATATTACGAATACTAAAATAAATCAAAAAAAATAAGTAAAATAACTAAAGAGAAAGTTAATAAGTTAATAATTCTTTCTTAAACCCTTTATAAGATAGCTAAGTTAGTATAAAAACAAATAAAAAGGTACTATAATTATAAGAGATTTAAGGGACTAGATCTTAAAAAGGGAGATAAAATATAGCTACTATATAAAAATTTCAGAAACAGATAACTAAGTAAGAAGTTAGATTATATTAAACTAAAACTATTTAAAATTATAGTAAAGATAAAAAACTATTTAGTAAAGTATATTATAATCTTAAAACTAGTATAAGGCAATATAAAACTATTAGTATACAAAATAGATATATATAGAGGGTAGAAAGAAGATAAGTATAAAGTTTAGAAAATTATTAACTATAGAAAGGTAGATAAGCAACTATAGTATAAAGTTAAGTAAATAGATTATAATAAAATAACCTAGGAGCTATAAAAAAATTCTTTAAAAAAACGCTATAAAGAAGGTTAAGGAGTATTATAAAAAAGTAGATTAGGTAATAATAAGAAAGAGGGATTAAAAAGAGAATTAGTTAAAGACAACTAATAAGCTACTAATATAGTAGGGGACTCTATTACTAAGTTATAGAGAGTTATTTCCTTTTCTACTTAAATAAAACCCTTTCTTTTATTATTCTCTAGCTTATAAAGACCCGGTTAAACTAGTTTCTACTCCTTTAAATAGACTTTCTTACAAATTTTCTTAAAATGATATAACTAAATATAAGTAGTAAGGCAGGCGTCTAAGATCCACATTTCCTCTTTATATAAACACTGTATATTAGATAGAGCAGTAGTAAGTTTATTCTTTAAATATTTAGTCTTAAATTAAATATAAAACCCTATAATAAATTAAATAAAGAAGAAGAAAACTTTAAAGAATTATAAAATGTGTATATTAATTATTAGAAACTAAGTAAATATTACAGGGCAAATATATATTTGCTTTAATGTACTTAGTATAGGAGGAAGGTTGGTAACTAAATTGAACTATAATTATAATATAAACCAACCCTTTCTTAGTATAGTGGGAGCAAAGACTTGTGATTTAGCCTAAAAAGAGGATTAACATAATAATATAAGTATAATATTGTAAATGCAACAATAAGGGATGCTTAGGCATTATATATTAAGAATAAAAAGGTTATTAAATTAAATTAAAAAACACTATACTTCTAATTAATAATTTAGAAATATATAATATCTTTAAAGACAAAGATAAAGAGGAGGGAGGTAGTATTATAAACCTTATAACAGTAGTATTACAGCTACTTAAGGAGGATATAGACGAGTTAGCTATTACAGTATAAGAAGCTATAGAAAAGATCTATAGGAGGTGTTACGGACCTTATAACAGCAGTATCGTAGTTACTTCGAGAAGGTGTAGATAAGTTAGTCATTATTAGTAGGGGGGGGTAATTGGGCAGTCTCTTTGAGCTTAGCGACGTGCACGTAATGTCACGTAATAGCGCGCGGGCCTTGTGTATTTACCTTCTCGGGCCATAGAGCCCCTTATACTTCTTCATCATAGAGCATTATATATATCATTTCCATTAGCCTACTTAGTAGCGTCTAACAGGTTATAAGCCCTCTTGTAGCTTCGATTAAAGCTCTATTAGCTGCCATTTTATTTAATTAATTTGTTAATACGAAGCTATATACCCTTAAATTCAGAGCCGGTATAGTGCAACCGAAATTTATAATAAACCGATATAAATACACGCCACGCACAATACGGTTAAACCGATTGATTGTATATTGTGGTAGATATAGTATAGAAAAAAAAGGAATACCATAGCTCTCTTGGGGCTGTTCCTGTATTAAAAGGGGAGAGTAACTACGAAGAATGGTATTGTTGAATTGTACGACGACTTAAGCTTTAAGACCTCCTACTAATAATATAAGGTATAATTGTAGAGCCACCTATAAATATGGACGAGTATAGAGATTGGCGTTATAAATAGATAACGGGACTTGAGATAATTAAGGGCGCTATATTGGAATTAATTCGCGATCGACTTACTATATTAGGCAAGCCGCGCGACTCCATTAAGGATTTGCTTAATTTAATTTAATCACTATATACCGCGTAAGGTCTTATTTATAACTACTAAATATAGAACCAATAGCTTAATCTTAATCGTAAAGACTATACCTCGTTTAAAGCCTACATAGAAGCTTTTGTCTTAGGCATGAGAAAATTAAATACGGTATTAATGCCGATATTAAGGAAGCAGGCGCACGCCCGATTGCTTTACGCTGTAGAGGAGGAGTTTCCTATTTGGATAGCTAATTGTTAAGAGGCAGCTAGGAGAGTTATAAGGGAGGACGACCTTATTATAATAGAGGAGCTAGTAAGCGACCTTATGGACAAGAGTTGTACTCGGCTAGCTACCTCTACTGCGATGTTATTAGTCAGCAAGAAGCTATTTAAAGATGATTAACTAAAATCTAATATAGAAGGATTATTAAATAAGAAGTATAAAGACTGTACGTAGTGTAGTAAAAGATATCTTAGTAGTAAAGAGAAATGCTTTTACCTTTACCTAGAACTTTAACCCCTAATATAGAAGCCTTTTAATAAGAATATACTATGCGTAGATCCGCCCTAGGAACTAGAGGTGACTATACCGAATTTAAATTAAGTTAAGATAACGGGCAGAGGCTTAGTAGGAGGCCTATTTATCAGCAGCATGGCCATAGTTAATGATTTGGACGATAGTAATTAGGACGACTAGTTTCTTAACTCCTGTGCCAATATTATAATAAGCAATAATTAAAGCGAGTTTATTAGCTATAAGACTTTATTAATACCTACTGCAATAGGAATATTAGGAGGAACTATCTATTATACAACTGATAAAGAAATGTTGTATATACCCTTACTAATAGACGACGGTAGCACCTATATAGTGGCTACTGAGGCTTTCTTTATATCTAAATTACCTTATAAGCTTATCTCGGAGTTAGTGTTTAAGAAGTGTAAGTAACTCTACATTGGACCTAATAAGGAAATAGGTGGTTGTATAATTTGGAGGTACTTAGATAACTTAGTAGTAGGTAGAGTGACTTATACAAACGGCCTATACGTAGTTAGATTAGCTCTAAAGCCTTATTATATTACGCACGCCACTATATAGCAGCTCGATATTAATATACTATATTAGCGACTGGGCTATATAGGCAAGGATGTACTATAGAAGGTGGCTAAGATGGGCGACTTTAACCTTATAGGCACGCTAACTTAATACGAGGCCTGTCACCCAGCGATGGCAAAGCGCTAGGTCTCTTGGACTACACCTACACTACCTTAGCGCACGTTTAAACGCGTACACGCTAATACCTTCTACGTCACCCTAATGGGGGTCGGAGGCAATAAATATATAGCAATCTTCGTCGAAGCGCACTCCAGATACGTGTACGCTTACTTTAAAACTAAGAAGACGATCGCCGTAAAAGGGCTTTAAGAGCTTAATAAACTAGTGTATAACCAAACTTAACAATATATCGGTTCGCTCGTGATTAATAGCGGTAGAGAGTTTAGCATTAAGGAGCCTACTAACTACGCTAAATTAGTAGGCATAAATATACTATATACGGCTTCTTACACCTCTAAATAGAACGGGACGCCCGAACGTATTAGAGGCATTAAATTAGGCATAGCTAGATTAATAAGGATTAAGGCTAATCTACTAGAATACATATGGGACGAATCTTATAAGATAGCGATTTAAATTTAAAACAGAATTCCTTATAGAAAAGAGACTAGATTACTGTTTTAAATTAATGCTAAGTACTATAATTAGCCGTTCGAAATGCGTATACCAAATATATTATATCTATAACGTTATAGTACTACTGCCTACGTCTATATTAAAGGACTAGAGAGTATATAGTTAAGGAAGCTAGCTCCGCGCGTTAAGAAAGGACGTCTAGTTAGTTATAAAGGCAATAACAGTTATATATATCGTGTTTAGATACCAACTGAGAATAAGGTTATATAATTGCGCGACGTAATATTTAATAAGGCTCTTAATCTACTAATCGCTATACTAGAGGATAAGCTTACTATATAGAAGCTAGAGCTAGAACTACTACCGGAACCACAAGGTTTAACTACTATTATAGTTACTATAGTTACCTACCCTGCTGCAAAAGCATTAGAAGAAAAGGAATACCGTATAGGAGAACTAGGCCTAAGAAGAGGAATACTATAGTTATCTCCCTTACCAGACTAGGTCTATCGACACAGTTAAATCGGTTATTAAGTTAGAGCCCCTTAACGGAGTCAGGGGCCTCTATAGCATTAGTATTGACCTTTAAAAAGGCGATTAACCTGCATAGAGATATGTAACGTTATACTACTATATTTTAAATAACCAATGCATCTACTACGAAGGACGTAGCTAAGGCGCTGCGAGCCTTTAAGAAGGCAGCCCGGTAATTAACTGCTAACTCTCTCCTAGTAGGCAGGGAGAGCATAATACTAACAATCGCTAAAAGCGATGACGAAGATTACAACGATTAAGATAATATTAATTTTAATAATAATAGGGTTTACCGAATTAACTAATAGCTTAAGGGGGGTGTGGAGACAGAGGTTCCTAAGTTAAAGGAGCTTCCTGTTAGAGTAAACACTTAAGGCTGAAAGAAGATCTCTTATATGGCAATCGCATTCTTATCCTATATATAGATACAGCTAGCTCCTCTAGAACCTTATCTAGAAGCTTTACACAAGATCAAGATACCGCAAACGTTAAAGAAGGCTCTACAGTTACTAGAAGCTTCTTACTGGCGTTAAGCACTAACGGTTAAAATGACTTAACACTAGAAAGCTAAGACGTATCGATTAGTTAAGAGACTAAAGGGCGCACGAGTACTACTATTAAAGTTTATATTCGACCTTAAATATAACGCATTTAGAGAGGTGATTTGGTATAAGGCACAGTGGGTTATATATAGTAACCACTAGGTGGCGAATATTAACTACGATTAGACGTACGCCGCGGTAGTGACTTTAACTGCGTATAGGATTTTACTGGCGTTAATTGCGGTATATAACCTTAAGGCTTACCAAATTAACGTTATTACGGCCTTCTTAAATAGCTTTATAAGAAAGCACTTTATATACGTGCGATAGCTAAAAGGCTTTAAAGACTAGTACTATAAGTTGGTCTGCCTATTACTAAAAGCAATATATGGCCTTAAATAGGTACCTTTACTGTAGTATAATACCCTGACGGAGTATCTAAAGACAATAGGATTTGAGCCAATTAATGAAGACCCTTGCGTATTTCGATATTACAAATACTAGGACGCCTATCTCTGCTTATATATAGATAATATTATAATTACAGCGGCAATAATATTGGTAATTAAGGCTCTTAAGGAGCTCCTGTAGAAATAATATAATATTAAGGACCTAGGAGAACTTCGTTTCTTTTTAGGGATTTATATAGTATGTAACTAAGTTAATTAAAAGATCGCGATTGTGTAGGACGCCTATATAGCGAGGATCCTTAAGTCCTTTAAGCTCACTAGAATTAACCTAAAAGCGACACTAATGGCTACTGGCCTTTAATTAAGAAAGCGTTATTTAGAGGACCTCGTAGATAAGGCCTATAAGAAGTAGTACTTAAAAGCCATTACGTCCTTTACCTAGCTCTTATATTAGATAAGGTTAGAACATACAAGCTTACCAAAAGGTAGCGCCACACTCCAAAACTTACGCATACCCATCTTACCATTAAAAATAATTGATTTTCCAACTTTTAAGACCTAATTCCTACTTCCCAGCGAGCTAGAGGTGGATTTATTTGTCGTTTTACCCCCTTCTCTTAACAGAAAAATTCCTTTAAGGGTGGCCCTAGCTTATAAGCGAGGCACGGACAGGAATACTAAAACTATTATTACGACTACTAATACAAAATAGGGGTTAGTTTTTCTACTACCTTTTAGCCTAATCTCCCCAGAAATCTTCTAGTAGGATTAGTAAGGAGAAAGGGCGTAGAAGGGTAAAAAAACTAGTAAATCCCCTTATAAGGTACACAATGCCAAGAAACCTAAAAAAACCTCCTATAGAAATAAGTGATAAAGAGTCTGCATTTACTTTTTCTCCTCCCTCTTCTACTCCTAGCCTGTTTAGAACAGGAGAAAAAAAAGGATAACGTAGGTGATAGGGTTATGATGGTAGGGCCCTACCGCCTTCCTAATTAGGATTACTGCCTGCCTAATTAATATACGGTTTGGAACTTCAAAATTCTGCTAAAGCCCATTTAGAACATTAAATCTGCGCATAAACGAAATTTGTTAGGAACTGTTATAACTATACCGATAGTTATAACCCTATTACCTACATTAGGACTTTAAGCAGAGCTTTAAGCGGAGCCTTAAGTAGAGCTCCGAGCAGAGCCTTTGCAGAGCTTCGTACGGAGGTTTGTGTAGAGATTTTGCAGAGCTCCGGCAGAGCTCCGGCAGAGCTCCGTGCAGAGCTCCGTGCAGGTCTCCCCCTAAGCTTTATTCGGCAGAGCCCCGTACACGTCTCCCCCTAAGCTTCATTTAGCAGAGGTCGCAAAGCTCTATAGCTTTAGGCAGACGCAGAACTTGCAACTCTATTAGGGCCTCCACAACGGCTTACAGAGGCGTGCAAGATAGATATATCGCATAACGTAGGTAATAGGGTTATAATAGTCGGCATAGTTAACAAATTTTATCTATACGCAGTTTTGATGTTCCAAACCATTCAAATGAGCATCTGGTAGAATTTTGAAGTTCCAAACTAGGTAGGCTGTAAGCCTAATTAGGAAGGCGGTGGGGCCCACCGTTATAACTATGCCGACCGTCATAACCCTATCACCTACGTTATCCTTAGTCTTCTCCTAAAAAAGAAAACCAAAAACCTGCAAAAAAGATAATAAAACTAACTACTATTGCGGATAATATACCTACTAGTACACCTAGTATACCTTTCCCTCTCCTTTCCCCAAAACAACACCTATAAAAGGCTTTAGATGGCCTAGTCTAGGCCTATAATGGGCTAAAAGAAGAAGAAGAAGAAGAAAAAGAACAAGTTAAGCGGATAGGGAACTATATACGGAGAATCCTAGTAGGAAAAAATCCCTTTATAAAAAAAGAAACGGCAAAGGAAGAAACGGTAGAAGATGTCCTAAAGAGACTAGTGGAAGAAGTAAGAGCTCTCTATAAGGAGGTGGCCCCTACTAAGGAAACCTACGCAGAGAGGCTAAAGAAGAACCTCCCTTCTTCGTCCTTCCTACCCTTTACATTACTACCATTTCCTACCCCTTCTACTTCTACTAGAAGTAAGAAAAAGTAGCTATAAGAAAGAAAGCTAGTCCTAATTACAGACTAAAAGGACTAACCTTTAGATACCTTCTCTATACGAAACAAAGTTAATTAACTATTTACATTAAAACTACAAGTAGAAAAACCTGTTTTAGCATCTATAGCTAGAACTAAAGGAAAACAAAATATTTTCCTTACGACTATAGAAGAGTATAATACGGATTTCCTAGTTAAATATAAGGAAATCTGGCATAACTGCTTTACCTTTTAAAGAGAACAAAAACTAGAACTATGGGTTTAAATTATAGCCTATAGGGTTCCTACCCTACCTTTCCTAGAAGGAGGCTCTAAGCTTCTAAAAGAAGAAGTTGAGACTTTTAATCCTATAAGGATATAAGGACTACCTAGATAGATCTTATCTAGTATAAAAAGACACGATCTATAAACTAGATTTAGCTCTATAGTTTTTACTATAGAGAATGAAGAAAAAAGACAAGAAATCCTTAAATAAAAAGAGATATTAATTATAGGTATAGCTACTAAGGTAGTAAAATACCTTAAAGTCTCTCCTACAACGCAGTGTAATAGCTGCTAAAAATTTGGCTATATAGAAGATAGATGCTTTACTAGGGCCTATAGATATTATGCGGCTGTATATCTATCTAAAGACCACATCTGTCCTACCTATATGGTAGGGGGCAGGCCTTACTAGCATACTACCCCTCTTTGTATCAATTGTAAAGAAAAACACTTTACTAATAGTAAAGACTGCGAGGTTCTTAAAGCAGCTAAACTAATATATAGTACTGGCGTAGAAGATTCTATAGAAGAATAAAATTAATAGGATTCTAGAAGGAGGTAACTCCTACTAGGCTTTTAGGTAAAAGATATTAAAGAGCAAAAGGATAGAAATAAATTGCAAAAGGATAGGGATAGGGGTTAGGATTTCTTATAGTTTTTCTTACTATTTTCTCATTCCCTAGTAGTTATAGTATCTTAGTATTTTACTAAGAAACTATAAACTCCTAGTTTAGGGGGTTATAAACTACTAGGATATAGCTACTAGTATATATTAAGCTGCCTAGAAAGGATTTATGTATATAGAACTATAGCGCCATAGCCTAAGGCTGCATGCGCAGTATTGTACGTAGTATAATACAATGGATTAAAAAAAAAGATAAGGCTAGATATATTAACGGCTATAGGAAAGCTATTGTGATATTTAGTTAACCTACCACGCGGGCGACAGAAAAACGCGTATACTAAAATTCTGCCAAGACCATCAAAATGGCCACCCTTATTCAATTTGTAGGCTAGATATATATAAAAACGATGCCATAAGCATCCAAATTAATGCGCAGTTATCTTCCCTTTCAATTCTATCACGTCCTTAAGCCTCTAAGGTATGCTATCTACCTATTTATTAATAAATCTATATAAAACCTTATCCTATCCCTCTTTAGCCAACTCCTAAGTCTCTTATTTATCCTAGTGTGGAAACTTCCTAATATACTACTTAGGAGGTTGCTAGGCATTTTTAATTAGTAAGAGATCTGGCGAATTATAACAATTAAAGTATAATTTTAAGCTATTATCCTTCTTCCACATTTAAACAATGTTAGATTTGCCTGTCCTATACCCAGAATCTTTATCTTCTTTAAGTATAAAGTCTTCTTTAGCATCTAACTATGGCTTAACTATCTTGTTTAGGATATTAACATACCCTATAAGCGTTATCTTTCTATTCTTATTTAAGGAGATGTTATAAAAGTAAAGGATTAACTTAAAATTTGTTACGGAACCCCACCGTGGGGGCCTCTATAGGAGAGCCCCATACTCTTATATACACCTCACGTACAGCTTATATTAGCTACGCGTAGGTATATTACCTCCTTACGCCCTTAACCCTTACTATCAATCACGCAACGTCTTGTAGACTCCTTAAATACATACGCTCTATAGCCACTGCCCCCATTTTATAACATTACGTTACGCCTTTTTACTACTAACGCTTAGCCTACGACTAATTCTACGTCTCTGTAATACTGTAGGCGCTACTAAAAACAGCGTGTTTATAAATTACCTCACTTTATACTTCTAAGGAACCTATAATAATAAGATAATATTTCTTACTAGCTACTATATTAAACCTAAAGAATAATTTAATACCTATACTTAATCTATAACGCTAATTAATCCTAGGAGAATTTAATTTATTAGCCCTAGCTTTAACCCCTAAGGAGATAGACACTAATAATATCTTATCTTTTATTAACTATATAACTATAGACAAGTAAACGGAAGGGCTACTACCTATTAAAATTAAAATACAAGACGCTAAGACGTTTGTAAAAATAGTAGCACGAGACCCTAATAAATACTACCGCCTTTTATAGAACTACTACCTAAAGCTTATATAAGCTAGGATGCGTACTACCTAAGATTATAATATTATCTAAGACCTATAAGCTTATAAGGCGCTCGCCAATAACATACATTAAGAAACTAAAGATAACCTCCGCGTATCTAAACGCGATATTTAATAGTTAAAGAAGAATAAGATTATACTAATTGCTATAGTTACTAAAAAAGAAGGCATAATTAAATACCTATAATTTTAGCTTAATAAGCACATTTATAACAACGCTAGATACCTCTTTATTATATATAACGCTACCTAAGTCTCTACGCCCCCAGTAACTTTACCTACTTAACGCTTAATAAAGGGTTAGCGCTAAGCAGCTTTACCTAATAGGAACCCCTACTAAAGTAGCGATAATAAAAGCCATAATAATTAGACCTAAATTGTTATTATAGGGTTTAATATATATTACCCTAATCCCCTAGTCTTTTAAGGGGACTATAAGGAATATAGCTACTAGAAGATATATATCCGCAAAAAACGAATTTAGAGTACCTACCTTTTTCCTATAGAAAATACTAAGATTGGCTATATTATCGGGCGAATAAAGAGTATACTATTTAATAGACTCTTCGCCTAATAGGAGACTAGTAGCCCCTAAAAGTAATAGTCTTACTAAGAAGTCCTTAATAATCTTAACCTAATATACCGCGACTATAACCTACTAGCTACTAACTAAGCTAAACTATATGCCCTAAAGATAAGCCCTACTAAATTATTTAATAAGTTCTATATTAAATTCTAGAAATATACTAGAGCCCTCGCCCAAGATAATACTAAAGACTAAAAGGATCTCCTTAAAAAAGTTACTTATTGCCTTAGTTACGCAGCCGCTAGCTATAACTATAATAATATTTATAAAATAGTAGCAGCCCTATAGAAGATTAAATAATAACTAAATTAGATTACTACTACTAACCCTTACTTAAAGACCTCTCTATAAAAGCTCTCTAGGCCTACTAAACCTATATATATTAAGCCACTAACGCCTACTACCTTAAGTACTACTAGAGCTAATATTAACCTCTCTATACTAACCTTTCCATGAAAACTCCTAGATAGAGAGTACAAGCCATTTTAGAAACTAGGATACTACTATAGATGCCGTTAAGAAGGCTGTTATTGTAATAACTTAAACTACCTAATAGCTAAGTTTAATACCCGCCGCCTAATACCTAACCTAATACCCTAAATACTAAATATATTGCTATATACTACTACTATATAAGATAAAGACGTAGTAATAGTAGAATTAGATATAGAAGCGGAAAACGCTAAGTCTTAGCCCTAAGTTACGGGTTAGGATACTCTAATAATAGAGGGATTTATATATCGGCCTACTTAATAGATAACTTAGTAAAGATAAACGGATAGAAATAGATAGTTTTACCTATAATAGGAACTACTGTTATATAATAATATAAAAGCTGTTTTATAATTAACTGCGAAGCTTTTAACTAATTTATAAATACCTAATTTATGCGTATTTATAACCTACTTACCTTACCGCTTACTAAAGCCCACGCCCTATAATTTGCTAATGGTAATTATATTATATAGAAGATTACCCACGTAGTATAACTCTACTTAGATATAAATAGGCACTAGGAAGAGCTTTAGGCCTATATTATACTACTTACTAACTACCCTATTATCCTTAGAATAAGCCAACTTAAATAATATAACCCCGCTATTAACTAGGAAAAGAAAGAAATAACCTTTAACTTTAAATACTATAGAGAGACTTGCCTAGGATATAGCCTAGCCGCCTTTATTTACTTACTAGGATATTAACCTAAGAAACCCATTACTATTTTACCTATAACTAATTACTACTATATAAGTGCTGCGGCCTTCTACCATATAGTATATAGGAAAAGCTAGACCGTTACTATAGCTTCCTAATTATAACTATATAAGCTTAATAAAGAATAGGACTATATCCTTTATAGTAATAGGATAAACATAGTTAACCTTTTAAAAGATAACGCCCCTGCGGAACTTTATAGACTTTTACCTTTAAACTTTAAGAAGTTTATAAAACTTAAAAAAGAACTTACTAATAAAGAACTCCGTAAGCTCCTCCTTAAGAGGTACTATAACTTTATTAATATATGCTTATAAAAGGGCGCAGATATACTCCCCCTATATTAACCTAATAACTATACTATTAATATTAAATAAGGAAAAACGCTACCTTATAAGAGACCCTACCTAATATTAAAAAACAAACTTTTAGTTATAAGAAAGTATATTAACGAGTACCTTAATAAAGGGTTTATTTGTCCTAGTATATTACTAATAGCCGCCCCTATCCTTTTTACTAAAAAGCTAGGAGGAGGTATTTAATTTTACGTTAACTATAGAGGACTTAACGCTATTATAATTAAAAACTAATATCTAGTACCGCTTATACGGGAGACCCTTAAGCGGCTTAGCTAAGCTAAAATCTATATTAAGCTTAATATTATTACCGCCTTTAATTATCTTTAAATACGGGAAGGTAATAAATGGAAAACCGTATTTATATTACGCTTTGGCCAATTTAAATATACTATTATACCCTTTAGCGTATATAACGGCCCAGGTACCTTCTAAAGCTATATTAATAACGCCTTATAGGACTATCTTAATGACTTCTACTCTGCGTACCTAGATAATATACTTATTTATAGCAATAACCCTTCTAAGTATACTAAATATATTTAAAAAGTCTTACAGCGCCTTAGGGACATAGGACTTTATATTAATTTAAAGAAATATAAATTCTTAGTTATAGAAGTAAAATACCTTAAACTAATTGTTACTATTAAGGGTGTCTATATAGACCCTAAAAAGGTACGTATAATTACTAAATAGTAAGCCCTTAACTGTATTAAGAACGTATAAGCCTTCCTTAGTTTTATTAACTTCTATTAGAAATTTATATACAACTTCTTAGGCGTAGTAGTACCACTTATAGTAATAATATAAACGAAGGGCCTTTCTATAAAAGGAAGAAAAATGTATTTACGCTTTACCTAGACGCTTAAATATAAGAAGGCGTTCTAAGACCTTAAAAATGCCTTTACTAAAGTACTTATCCTAGCTTACTTTATACTAGGATAATAACTCTATCTTAAAACCGACTCCTTAGACCACATTAACGTAGGCGTCCTTTCTTAAATAGGTAATAACAGTCTTCTTTACCTAGTCGCATTCTACTTATCTAAGCTTATACTATAAGAATATAACTATAAGATCTATAATAAAGAACTCCTTATAATTATATAAGCGTTTAAAGAATTTTAACTAAAACTTTTTTTAGTAGAGCTTAACTAGCTAACTAAAGTCCTTACGGACTATTATAACCTTAAGTACTTTATAATTATAAAGTAGCTAAACTAACGCTAAGTATATTAAAACGAGTTCCTCTTTAGTTTTAACTTTAAAATTATATACAGACTAGGAGTATAAGGTACTAAACCTAATAGCCTAATACGCCGCTTATAAGACCTTCCTTAGTTTAAAGATAACCCCTATAATTAGTTCTAATAATAGATAATCCTAAAAGTATAAAATTTAGCCCTAGGTATACTACCTATAATAGAACTAAAGTTATCTCCTAAAATTAATAAGTTTATTACTATGGTATATAATATATCTATTAACCTATTTATAACGGAACCTTATAGCAGGTACTACGATAGGCTCGTTATTAGGCTAGGTGTGTAGGTAATGTAAGTTAAAAGTCAACAACGTAATAATAACTGGTAGAGTAGTTGCCTAATAGATTAACTCTAATTATATTCTAAGAATTACTATAAGGAAGGAACTATCTAGGTAGGGACTATAGTCCTTTAAATACACGACCGTACTCCTATAAAATCCTTCTTGTATATAATATACGTGTGCTTTATTTACTCTGTCGCGGATTATATAGATCTTATAGATTATATAGATTATATTATATGACCTTAGTTACTATTCCTTATCACATAGCTCTATTGGCTCTATTCTAGACCGTACCTAAATTAACCAACTAGCTTCTTCTAACTCTTCCCTAAGTAGTTATAATATTGTACTTAAAGCGTCTATAATACCATCTCCCTCCTTTCTATCTTCGTCCTTAAAGATTTCTAATATCTTTAAGTTGTTTACTAGAGGTGTGATATCCATCTAATTAATTTAGTTAATATTATTGCTTATTATGCCTAAAGCAATTTCTTCGTCCTCAACTGTCCGGCGTGCTCGCACTATTGCTATAATACTATCTCTTAGTAAGATTATGCCGTCTCTATACTCTTATTGCTTAAAAAAGGGGTTAGTTTATATTAAGTTAGCAAACCTATCTTTATAACAACCGTCCTCTTATTTTAAGTACACTAAAGTAAATATTTATTTATCCTGCGACGTTCGCTCTATCTCTAATACTAAGTATACGTAACCTATTACTCTAAATAGTCGTCTAGTTCCCTAATTAATTTATCTTAGGGTCTTATATTTAATCTGCTGCTACTTAGCTAGATAATAAACTATCTATTACTTTGGCGGAGTTACGTCGTTCTTATAACGCGGAACGGGAGGCTGCCAATACTTAGTAATAGGCCCTTAAGTCTTATCTTGCGGCGTCCGCTTAGTTAATCCGTCTTAAGAAGGTTTATAAAAAGGTTTATTTTAAGGAGTAGAAACTTATAAAATAAGGGTTATAAAAACTTAGTAATAAAAAAATAGACTCTTTTTTAACCGAGAAGGAAACATATCTAAGTAGTTCGGCAACTGCTCTTCTTAGGTCCCCCTTAGGTAACTTATTTTTTAGCAATCCTTTTTTATTAATGCTGCCCGACCTAATTTCTTCTAATACTCCTATACCTTTCCTATAGCGTTCTTTAGATTCTCTAGTAGTTTCTAGGTAGTCTCATTATAGCCTATTTACTTTACTTTATACTATATTTTATCGTTAATATCCTTATAGTTGACGATTTTTAAAACTTACTATTTGTCTTCTTCCTATCCTCTATATATATCTGCTTTATAAACCAGTGGCTTAATATTCCCGTATACTAGCTCTAGTATTACAATATACTATATAGGGTAGATCTTTATTTTAGCTAGTAGGTCTAACTTAAATATAACTAGTAAAATCCTCTATATAATTTTAAAAGGTCCTAGTCTAACGTAGTCTAACTTCTTACTTAGTTATTAACTTTTGAAATTTTTATATAGTAGCTATACTTTATCTCCCTCCTTAAGATCTGGTCCCTTAGATCTCTTAGCATTATAATACTTTTTTATTTTCTTTTATACTTTCTTTACTAATTCTATAAGGTCTATATAAGGGTTCATCAACGTCTTTATCCTTTCTTTAGCTATACTACTTATTTTCTTTACTTATTATAGTAATAACAATATCCTTAGTTTATACCTATAATTTGCCTTAAATAGTAATGTACCTATCCCTTCTTATAGTGTTATATTATATATAAACTATATAACTAGTAACAATAATACCTAATTATTCTGTGCGTGATTAATATAGTGTCTTAGATACTGCTCTAGTGTCTAATTTAATCTTTCCGTTTAACTGTCTGTCTGCGGATAATATATAGTAAAAGTTGCTACTCTAACTCCTTATTCCGCTAAGAATACCTTTTAAAATACTGCTATAAATCTTAGGTCTCTATCCAATATAATTTTACTTAGTACTCTATGCCTTACAAATACTTCTTTAACATAGATTCTAGTAATATCTTCTACTAATATTTCTTCCGTATATGCTATAAAGTATCCCTACTTTATAAGCTTATCTACTATTACTAAGATTATATTATAATCTTATCTAGTAATAGGGTCTCTTAACCTTAATAACTTAATAATAAAGTCCTATAATATAACTTCCTATAGTCTTTCTAGTATTTTAATAGGTTGTAGCCCTCTATATAGCTTATACCTTATTAGTTTATTTTTTTTTAGCAATCTAGATATTCTTTTATAACTTTTTATACTAAGCCCTAGATTCCGTTAATAATATACTCCTCCTAGAGTCTTAACACTAAGCCCGTGGCTCTATTATGTCCCTAAGTTAGTCCCTTATAGAAGTCCTCCATAAACGGCTCTACTATGCTTCTTAGGATGTACTTTGCTTCGCGGTTTTCGTATATATCTATCTATAGATTTTCTAGCTATGCTTTTAGAATTCTTTATGCCTAAAAGCTTTTTAGTATCTCGTAGATTCTTTCTAGTTTATTATCTTCCCGAGTTACTGTAATTTTTGGATAATTGTACCTGATTAATCCGTCTATATCTTTTCGCAGTAAAGCCCCTAATGGCTTTTCGTCATTTTATAGTTTAGCCTTTTAACTTAGAGCGTCTGCTTACGTGTTATCTGTACCCTTAGTATACTAAATCTTAAAATAGTATTCTGTAAGCATCTCTGCCCATCTAACCTATCTTTAGTTAAGTTCCTTTATTATTAGAAATCCTATTAGGTTCTTATAATCTATCTTAACTATAAATGGTTTCTTTATACCTTATAAGAATGCTCTTTATTTCTTTAATACTATAACTATACCTAATAACTCCTTATTATAGATGTTATAGTTTAACTCTAGTGGTGTTATCTTCCAACTATAGTATGCCACTAGGTGCCATCTATCTTAATATTTCTATATAAAGTACGCCCCTAGTATAAAGTCTAATATATCCATCTCTATAACCGTTTCTAATTCTAGTTAATAGATCTTAAGAACTAGCTCCTAGGTAAACAACTCTTTAACTTTATTAAAGAGTTCTCTTTATTCCCCTCCCTATACCCATAGTTCTTCTTTCTTTATTAGTTGCGTAAATAGCTTAATATCCTTTAACTATTGCGCTATAAACCTTCTATAGTAATTACAAAACCCTAAAAATAATTTTAATTGCGTAATATTCTCTAGTTCTTGCCAATTCACTATAGCCTTAATCTTCTTTAGATCTATGCTAAGTTGGCCTAGTTTAATAATAAATCTAATAAAATCGGTCTTCCTGGTAAAGAACTCGCATTTCTTAATTACTACTAGTATCTGTTCCTCTTATAATCTCCTTAAGACCCATTTAATATATTCCCCGTGCTCTTTCTTAGTTATTAAGTAAATAATAATATTATTAAGGTATGCCATAACAAATTTATCTAAGTATTCTCCTAATATATTATTAATACGCTTTTAGAATGTTGCTAGTGCGTTTATAAGCCCGAATTATATAACTAATAGTTTATATAGTCCTTCCTTTAATCTAAAGGCTGCCTTCTATTTATTGCCTTCCTTAATCCTAATTTAATGGTACGCCTATCTTAGATCTATCTTTGTAAAGATTTATACATTGCCTATCCTATCTTAAATTTCGCTAATTAAGGGTAAAGGATACCTATCCTTCCTGGTGATGCTGTTTAACTATCTATAGTCAATACATAGTCTTAGTTTGCCATTTTTCTTTAGTATAAACAGTACTGGATAACCCGCTAATAACTGTAATGGTCTAATATATCCCTTTTATAAATTTTCCTAAATAAACTCTTTTAATACTCTACCCTCTTCTTTAGTAAGCTTATAGATTAGAAAGAACCTTAGACTTATTCCTAGTTCTAATTCTATCTTATAGTCCCATACTACGTACTCTAACAGTTTTTTACTCTCTAATAACCATAGTTTTTTACTATACTTATAGTATCTTTTTAATACATAACTTAAGCCTCGCTTAGTTTTTTTGTATATTACTCTGACCTAGTACTATACTAACTTGGCTTATTATTATATCTTGCGGCGTTAAGTATCTCTAATATTGACCTAACCTGTAATCTAATCAATCTTTAGATTATATTTCTGTAACTAAGGCATCCCTAATACTACCTTATCCCTTCCTAATGGTAGGATATTAAAAGACATCTTAATCTGTTTCCCTTTAATGGTTATTTAAATAGGTCCTATTTTAAGATTAATAATCCCTCCTCCGTAGGCTATTGGATCTCCTAAAATTATAACTAATAGGTAAGGTTGCTCCTTCTATCTATGTAGTAAACCTATTCTTTTAACTGCTACTAGCGAGATATGGTTCCTTGTTGCTCTACTATCTATTAGCGCCTTAAACTACTAATCTTGCCATTTAATTTATAAATTTAGGTGTTATCCTTAAATTCCTTTAAGGGTCTAAGGCTCTACTACTAGCTCCCTTTAGTTCTGTAGGCCTCTACTTTTTCTAACTGTTAGCTGCTTAATCCTATTGTACTTAGCTTATTCTTTAGCTAATACCTAGTTTACTTTTTGTCTTTAATATACTATAGATACGTGTTTTCTAGGCATTCCCACTACTATTATCTATCTAAGCATTCTTCTGTAAGGAATCTTCCTGGTTAAAGTATTAAGTTGCCTAACTCTTAAATTTCCGCTAGATGCCAGCTATGTATATACTTGGCATTCCTGTATTGCTACTTATCTGTTATCTAATATATCCTTATAAGGTATTTCCGATTCTTTTCCTTTAGGTTCTTATATATCTCGTATATATCGTTTACGTATACGATTTATAATAGCATATAGTATACCAGGTGCTTTAGGTTAACTCTTAGCTTATCTTCGCTCTTAAGTTTAAACCTTTATCGTGCTGATCTGAACGTTGCGACTTTATTTATAGATACTAAGATGCGTTTCTCGCTTCTCTAGCCCTCTAATCGTTCCTTTAGATCCTTTAACGTTATAATTAAGGCTCCTTTAATATAATTTATAGCCTTTTCTATAATCGGGTAGTTCTAGATAACTTTCTCATCTAACCATATATAGAAATCTTCCCACTCGTTATTATGCCTTTGCCTATACTACTTTTGGTATAGCTACTGGAGTATATACAGCTTATCCGTAAAGAAGTATCTTTTTATTACTATATTATGACAGCCCTTTATATATCGTTTCTTAAACCTAGTAGGGATCCCTAGATCCTCTTTATTTTCCAGTTTAGTAAGCTACTTAGCTCTTAATATACCTGCCCTAGGCCTATTAGTAATTCTATATACTAGCACTCTGTCCTTTATACGTCCTAATATACTAAATCTCTTATTTAGTTTCTGTTCTTATTATGCGATAATTCTTTGCCTAAACTCTTCTATAGTTTCCTTTAGTTTTCGTCTTACTAATAGATCCTTAAAGTCTTCTTACTTCTTAATCTTAGTATTAACTTTTTAATCTTTAAGCTAAACACTACGTTCTCTTGGTAAGTCTTCTAGGTCTATATACCTATCTCCTAGTCTAATCGCTGTTTATACTGTAGATTCTCTAATCTATAAAGAAGCTCCTTACCTCTTACCTATAGGTGTTCTGATTTATACTCCAAATTCTTAGTCCCTTAGATTCCTTAATCCTAAGCTTACCTCTAACTTAAGCTTAGCTTTAGCCTTAGTCTAACTAGGCTTGCTTAGTGTTCTTATCTTATCTTAAGAGTCTTAAATCTTACTTATCTCGTCTTAAGAGTCTTATGCCTTTAGGAAACTTCGTCCTGAGCTTATTTATATATTACTAAACTAAGCCGTTGCTCTGCTCCATCGGTTATCGTCCGTTATAGGTCCTTAAGCTTGCCTTATCTCGTCTTGAGAATCTTGGTCGTCTTATATCTCATTATAAGAATCTTAAGCCTTTGGCCTTTTGCCTTTATTAAGTGCCGAAGTGGCTCGCTATTCGA
>Ga0307515_10002444_pt1 | contig 40447 bp, 40 predicted proteins | sample 17_EM_MG_FD_194513 | JGI IMG/M metagenome (GOLD analysis project Ga0307515, IMG submission 194513) | Populus trichocarpa ectomycorrhiza microbial communities from riparian zone in the Pacific Northwest, United States - 17_EM | ecosystem: Host-associated > Plants > Roots > Unclassified | place... | reverse complement strand
CGTGTGAATGAGGGCACCGAGGGATCGTAGCAGCGGCCTTGGGCTCAGCCCTACCTCCGTTCGCCCTGAGCTTGTCGAAGGGTGCGCCGTGCACCTCGCTGGCTTCGACAGGCTCAGCCCGAACGGGTATCGGATGGGGCTGAGCCATGTCACTGGACCAAGACGCGCCTTTACACGAAGCGGTTGACGACGTTCTCCAGACGCTCCTGCCGGCCGGACTCGGGCTTCGGATCGAAGCCTCGCGTCTGCGCCAGCGCGGCGACCTGTTCGAGGCTCGCGCCGCCGAGGATCGTGCTGCCGAGTTCGCCTTTCCACCCCGTATAGCGTGCGGTCCGGGCGCTCTCCAGCGCGGCGGATTCGTGCAGCGCCGCGGCACACAGGAAGGCGCGCGCCAGCGTGTCGATGCCACCGATGTGCCCTTCGTACAGGTCGCCAGCGTCGATGCTCTGGCGGCGCAGCTTGGCGTCGAAGTTCATGCCGCCACTGCTGAAGCCGCCGCCGCGGATGAGTTCGAGAAGCGCGGGCACCAGTGCGACGTGGTTGTTCGGGAACTGGTCGGTGTCCCAGCCGAGCTGCTCGTCGCCGCGGTTCGCGTCGAGCGAGCCGAAGATGCCGAGCGCGAACGCGGTGGTGACCTCATGCTCGAAGCTGTGGCCCGACAGCGTGGCGTGGTTGACCTCGATATTGACCTTGACCTCGTTCTCCAGCCCGAAGCGCTTGAGGAAGCCGAAGACCGTGGCGGTGTCGTAGTCGTACTGGTGCTTGGTCGGCTCCTTCGGCTTCGGCTCGATCAGGATCGCGCCCTTGAAGCCGATCTTGTGCTTGTGCTCGACCACGCTCGCAAGGAAGCGGCCATACGCATCGAGCTCGTGCTTCATGTCGGTGTTGAGCAAGGTCTCGTAGCCTTCGCGGCCGCCCCACAGCACGTAGTTCTCGCCGCCGAGCCGGGCCGTCCACTCCAGCGCGTGCTTCACCTGGGACGCGGCACAGGCGTAGACCTCGGGGTTCGGGTTGGTGGCGGCACCCCCCATGTAGCGCGGGTGCGAGAAGAGGTTCGCGGTGCCCCACAGCAGCTTGACGCCGGTGTCCTGCATCTTCTTGGCGGCACGCTCCAGCACGGTATCGAGTATCGCGTTGGATTCGCGCAGGCTCGCGCCCTCGGGTGCAACGTCGCGGTCGTGGAAGGTCCAGTACGGCAGGCCGAGGCGCGAGAAGAAGTCGAAGGCCGAATCGAGCTTGAGGTTCGCGGCGGCCACGGGCTCGCCCTGGAACCAGGGCCGGTCGAACAGCTGCGTGCCCAAGGCGAACGGGTCTTCGCCACGCCAGCAGAACGAATGCCAGTAGCAGACGGCAGGGCGCAGGTGCTCGGCGAGCGTCTTGCCCATGACGACGCGCTTGGCGTCGTACCAGTGGAAGGCGAGCGGGTTGGTGCTTTCAGGCCCTTCGTAGCGGATGGGGTCGATGTTGGAAAAAATGGTCATGACTTCTCCTCAGTGGCGAGTTGGCGCAAGGGCACATACGCCCTGCGAAAGCGATTCAGCCGTTCGGCGAGTGCCGCCGCATTGCTGGCATCGGGTATGAAACTGCGTGCGATCGGTGGGGTGGCATCGGTGAGCTGCACGCCGCGGCCGCGCAGTGCCAGGCGCGCCGCGCCGAGTGCGGGGCCGACCTCGGCGCCGCTCGGCCGGTCGATGGTCACGCCGAGCGTGTCGGTCATCAGCTGCAGCCAGACGTCCGAGCGCGCGCCGCCGCCGATGGCGAGCAGCCGCTCGGGCACCGGGCCGGCTTCGCGCAGCGCGGCCACGCCGTCGGCAAACGAGAAGGCCACGCCTTCGAGTACCGCGTAGCTCATGTCGTTGCGGTCGGTCGTGTGCGTCATGCCGATGAAGCCGGCTTGAGCGCGCGGGTCGGAGTGCGGCGTGCGCTCGCCGGAGAGGTAAGGCAAGAAGAGCGGTGCGTCGCGTCGCACGGCGCCGGGCTGCAGCGTCTTCAGCAGCGCTTCGGGCGCGCTGTCGTTGATGCCGCACCACCAGCTGAGCGCGCTGCTGGCCGAGAGCATCACCGCCATCTGGTGCCACACGCCCGGCAGCGCGTGGCAGAAGGTGTGCACGCCGCGGTCGGGGTTGGGCTTGGGGCCGTCGGTGGCAACGAACACCACGCCCGAGGTGCCGAGCGAGACGAAGCCGGTGCCCGGCACCGTGACGCCCACGCCCACCGCGCCCGCCGCGTTGTCGCCCGCGCCCGCGGTGACGGCAATGCCGGCTGGCAACTGCCATTGCCGCGTCCACCGCGGCAGCAGCGTGCCGACTTCATCGCAGCCTTCGTGCAGCTCGGGCATCTGCTCGGCGCGCATGCCGGTGGCGCGAAGCATGGTGTCGCTCCACGCGCGGCGAGCCACATCGAGCCACAGCGTGCCCGAGGCGTCGGAGCAGTCGCTGCTCATCACGCCGGCAAGCTGGTACACCAGCCAGTCTTTGGGCAGCAGCACCTTCGCGGTCTTCTCGAAGACCTCGGGTTCGTGCTCTTTCACCCACATCAACTTCGGCGCGGTGAACCCGGCCATGGCCTGGTTGGCGGTGATCTGGCGTGTGCGCGGCTCGCGGGCTTCGAGTGCGGCGCACTGCGCCTGGCTGCGGCCGTCGTTCCAGAGGATGCAGGGCCGCAGCACGGTGCCTGCGGCATCCAGCAGCGTGGCGCCGTGCATCTGCCCGGCGACGGCCAGCGCAGTGATCTGCTGCCAGGCACTGCCAGCCCGCTCGCGCAGCTGGTTCATCGCGTGGTCGGTTGCTGCGAGCCAGGTGGAAGGCGTCTGCTCGCTCCACAGTGGGTGAGGGCGCGAGACGTCGAACGACGCGCCCGCCTCGGCGATGAGCTCGCCGTTTTCGCTCAGCACCACGGCTTTCACAGACGAGGTGCCGAGGTCGATGCCGATGGTGTTCATGGTGAGAACCTCTGTTCGATGCGGGAGACCGGCTTGCCGCCGATGATCATGGCCAGCACCTCGTCTTCAGTGAGATCGGACGTGCGGTAGGTGCCAACTACCTTGCCGTTCTTCATCACGCTCAAGCGGTCTGACAGCTCGAACACATCGGGCATGTCATGCGTGATGAGGAAGATGCCGACGCCGTCGGCCTTCAAGCGGCGCACAAGCTCGTGGACCATGCGTGTTTCTTCGGGGCCGAGGGCGGCGCAGGGCTCGTCCATGATCAGCACGCGCGCCTTGAAGTAGAGCGCGCGCGAGATCGCGACCACCTGGCGTTGCCCGCCCGACAACGAACGCACCGGCTCGCGGATGTTCGTGAAGTTCGGGTTCAGGCGATGGAAGGTCTGGCGCGCAGCGTGCTCCATGCTGTCGTCGTCGATGAGGCCGAGGCCTGTCACGAGTTCGCGCCCGAGGAAGAGGTTGGCGACCGCGTCGAGGTTGTCTGCCAGCGCGAGGGTCTGGTAGATGGTCTCGATGCCCAAGGCCTGCGAGTCCGAGGGCGAGGCGATGTGGGCGGCCTTGCCGTCGACCAGCAACTCGCCCCCGTCCATTGCGTGTGCGCCGGCGAGCATCTTCATCAGCGTGGACTTGCCGGCGCCGTTGTGGCCCAGCACCGCCACCACTTCACCGGGGTGCAGCTGCAGGCTGACGTCGTCGACGGCGCGCACGCCGCCGAAGGTCTTGCATGCGCCGCGGATCTCGATCAATGCACTGCTCATGTCAGCCTCTCGCCACTGAAACGCCGGTAGACGACGTCGAACACGACTGCCACGATCAGCACCTGGCCGATGATCACCATGCGGTAGCCGATGCTCACGTCCATCAGCAACATGCCGCTCTCGAGAAACTGGATCATCAGCGCGCCCAGCACCGAGCCGAGGATGGTGCCGCTGCCGCCCGAGAGCGCCACGCCGCCGATCACCGCAGCGGCGATCACGTAGAGCTCCATGTTGGTTCCGAGCGAGTTGGTGCCGGCGTTGAGGCGCGCCACCGCGACCACCGAGGCCAGCGTCGTCAACGCGCCCAGCAGCAAGAACAGCTTGATCGTTACGCGCTTGACTGGAATGCCCACCAGTCGCGCGGCCTCCGGGTTGCCGCCGATCGCGAAGACGTAGCGGCCGAAGCGAGTGCGCCGAACGATGAAGCTGACGACGATCACGACGACTGCCCAGATGAGCACCGGCACCGGGACGCCTTGCGCTTCGGGTTTGCCGTTGAGCTGGTAGGCATTCATCGTGGCGACGAACGCGAGCACGAGGACCGAGGTGCCGAGCATCAGCGCCACGTCGAAGGCCAGCGGACGCAGCGGAAACCCGTGCTTCACCTTGCGCGCACGGCGCGCCATGCTGGACCAGATGATCAGCACCGTGAGCGCCGCGCCGAGCACCCAGCTCAGCATCGGGCCGAGCGAGCCGTCAAGCCCGCCGCCCAGCGCCAGGAAGACGGGGTCGGTGACGGGTTGGGTCTTGCCGTCGGCCACCAGGAAGGCGGCGCCACGGAACGACATCATGCCGCCCAGCGTGACGACGAAGGAGGGCACGCCCACCACGGCGGTGAGCCAGCCTTGGTACAGGGCGATGGCGAGTGCCAGGCCCATGCCGGCCAGCGAGGCCGGCACCCAGTGCCAGCCTTTGGAATACATCAGGAACGCGATCAGCACGCCGACGCAGCCGAGCACCGAGCCCACCGACAGGTCGATCTGGCGCGCCACGATGATCAGCGTGATGGCAGTGACCACGATGCCGTCGACCGCGGTCTGCTGCGCGATGTTGTAGAGGTTTTCCGGCGAGAGGAAGTTGCCGGTCGCGAGATGAAAAAGGATGGCCATCGTCGCGAGGACGACGGCCATCAAGGTCAAACGCAAGTCAAGAGCGCTGATTTGGAATTTGCTGTTCATGTCAGGCCAGGCAAGCCCGCGGGGGCGGGCTTGCCATCACAAAGTTGAGGACCGAGCGCGCGTTACTTGCAGGCTGCGGGCGCGCTCTCCTTGGTCACACCCTTGCAGACTTCGTCCTTGGTGATCCAGCCGGCCTTGATGACCACGTCGAGGTTGTCGCGCGTGATGGACACGGGCTTCAGGAACTTCGACTGCATCGGCACCTTCTTCTCGCCTTCGGCCCAGGTGACGGCGCCGTCGACCTTCTTGCCTGCGGCCAGGGCCACTGCGGCTGCAGCGGCTTCCTTGCCCAGCACGCGAGCGTCCTTCCAGACCGAGACGGTCTGCGAACCGAGCGCGACGCGGTTGAGCGCGGCATGGTCGCCGTCCTGGCCCGAGACCGGCACGCCCTTCAGGCCCTTGCTGGAGAGCGCTGCGATCACGCCGCCGGCGGTGCCGTCGTTCGAGGCGACGACCGCGTCGACCTTGCCGCTGTTGCGCGTCAGGATCTGCTCCATGTTCTTCTGAGCGGTCTCGGGCTTCCAGCCGTCGGTGTATTCCTCGCCGACGACCTTGATGTCGCCCTTCTTGATGGCATCGGCCAGCACTTCGCCCTGGCCGTCACGCAGGAAGTTGGCGTTCGGGTCGGTCGGCGAGCCCTTGATGAAGACGTAGTTGCCCTTGGGCTTGACCTTGAACACGCCACGCGCCTGCTCACGGCCGACTTCCTTGTTGTCGAAGGTGATGTAGAACACGCCGGGCTGCTCGATCAGGCGGTCGTAGGCGACGACGGGCAGGTTCTTCGCCTTGGCCTTGGCCAATGCGGGCACGATCGCGTCCTTGTCCATCGCGAGGATGATCAGCGAGGTCGCACCCTTGGCGATGAGACCGTCGACGTCAGCGATCTGCTTCTCAGGCGAGCCGCCTGCATCCGCGCTCACGTACTTGGCGCCCAGCTTGCTGAGCTCGGCCTTGATGGCTGCTTCGTCGGTTTTCCAGCGCTCCTCCTGGAAGTTGGACCAGCTGACGCCGACGATGGCTTGTGCAGCAGCGAGTGTGCTGCAGGCACCGATGACTGCGCTGGTCACGATCTTGTATGCGAGTTTCATTGACTTGTCTCCAAATATTGGTGTGTTGGCTTGCGCTTGATGCGCCCCGACGCAGAGCGGTGGTCGGGCGGTGATTTAGAACGCAGTCCGTCTCACTGCGGGTTGATGGGATTGGTGGGACACGTCTTCGAAGTCGTGGCGCGAGGCCGAGGCCACGATCTCCGCAGATTCATCCAGGCGTTGCAGCACGAGCGAGGCGGCGCCGCGTGCCCAGGCTTCGCTGCCTTCGTGGCCGATGACGAGCGAGACCTTGCCTCGGTGGGGCAGGGCCATCGCGTCGTCCATCGCGGCGCGCAGCGGTGCCTCGAAGAGTTCGATCGCGAGCTGCCGGCCACCGTCGAGGATCACCAGCTGCGGCGCCAGCAGGTTCACCACGTTGCCGATCCAGATGCCGAGCTGTCGCCCCTGGCGCTCGAAGATCTGCAGTGCTTTGGCATTGCCGTCGCGGGCGGCGCTGGCGAGCCGGTCGTAGGCGGCCTCGATCTCTTGCGGCGGCATGTCTCCGGCGGGCAGCAGGCCGGCCTCCTGACCTTGCTGCACGATGGCGTAGTGGGCGACGTACGCTTCGAGGCAACCGCGTTTGCCGCAGTGGCACTGGCGCCCGCCAGCCTCGATCTGCATGTGGCCGAGTTCCGCCGCCAGGCCCGCGCGACCGCGGTACAGCTCGCCGTTGATCATCATCCCGAGGCCCAGGCCTTGCTCCAGCGTGACCACCGCCACATGCGAAAGCCGGGCGGCCTGACCGAACCACTGTTCGGCGAGTGCGCGGATGTTGGCCTCGTTCTCGATGAAGACCGGCACGCCCAGTTCCTTGGCGATGGCGCCGGACAGGTTGCGAACCGCTGTCGATCCTTCGGTGGCAAACACGGCGGACCAGTGCACCACGTCGCCCAGCGAGTCGACGAACCCCGGCAGGGCGATGCCCACACCGGCCAGGCGCGCGGTGACCGGGGCGCCATCGGCGTCGGCCACGCAGGCGCGCACCTCCTTGACGAGCCGCTTGACGAGTGCCGTCTTCTGCATCGGCGTGACCAGGGGCGCGCTGCGCGTGCGGCGCACCACGCCCGCGAAGTCGGTGAGGGTGACGGTGAGTTGGTACAGCGAGATGTTCACGCCGACGACCCAGACGAAGTCGGGGTTCAACGCGAGCTCGCGTTCACGGCGGCCGCCGCCATTGGCCGGCCGGGCGCCCACTTCGGTCAACGCGCCGCTTTCGAGCAGGCGCCGCGTGAGCGACGAGACCGCGGGCTGGCTCAAGCCGGTGGTGACGCCGATCTCGGCGCGCGACATCGGCGCGCCATGGCCACGCACGGCATGCAGCACCTGATACAGGTGCAGCTGCGAGAGGTGACGAGAACTGAGGCGCGCCATGTGGGAGGAGAGAGGTCGATGACTGAAAGTATTTCGCCATTTTATTTCGGCGGAATAAATCACCATCGGGACTTTCCCACCCGGCTCCGTGGAAACCCTCGGGGCACGCTGCGGTCGGCCGAATTTTCTGAATTGGGCCTGTGACTCAACGCGCTGCTGCCAGCAGTGCGCGCACCTCGTCGTCGCTCGTCTGGGAGAAGTCGTCGTACCAGCGGCCCACGGCCTGGAAGAAGTCGGGCGTGCTCGCGCAGACGACTTCGTCGGCCTCGTTGCGCAGTGACTCGCAAACGTCTGCGTCGGCCACCGGAATGGCCGCCACCAGATGGCGGGGCTGCTGTTGTCGGCAGGCGCGGATGGCAGCCCGCATCGTCGAGCCGGTGGCCAGGCCATCGTCGATCAGTAGCACGGTACGCGCGTGCAGCGAGGGCACCGGCCTGGCCTCGCGGTACAGGTGTTCGCGCCGCGCCAATTCAAGCCGTTCCGCTTGCAGCACGGCGTCGATGGAGGCTTGCGAGATGCCGAGCCACTCGACCACTTCATGGTTCAGCACGCAGACCTCGCCGCTCGCGATCGCTCCCATCGCGTATTCCTCGCGACCGGGCACCCCGAGCTTGCGAACGATGAACACGTCCAGCGGCGCGTGCAGCGCCTGCGCCACCTCAAACGCCACCGGCACGCCGCCGCGGGGCAAGGCAAGCACGATCACGTCGGGCCTGTCCGTGAAGTCGGTCAGGCGCTGAGCCAGCACCTGGCCGGCATGCCGGCGATCACGATAGACCTGCTTGGCTTTCATCGATGCAACACGTTAGACGCCGGCGGGGTAGGTCTCCGGCGCATCGAGGTGGGCCCAGTGAGCGCCCCGTTCCAGCGGTTCCACCGCGCGGGTCGTGTCGATGTGGATCAGCGCGTCGAACTGCTCGGGCAGCCGCGCATGGAAGTAGTGGCTCTTTCGCTCGGTGTCGGGCCGGTAGATCACCCCGATCGCCCGCTCGAGGCGTGGCTCCGCGAGCATCTGGACGTGACGGCCACCGGCGCGCAGGGGCAGCAGAAAGCGTTCGATGCCGGTGGCGTGCATGAGGTGCTCATGGCTGTCCGGCCTCGAAGGCAGCACCTGTTTGCGCTCGGCGGGCGCGTCCCAGTCGGACGACGCGGTGACGCTGCCGCGGTGCGTGCTGAAGCCGACCAGCACGGCGTCTCGCCCATGGCGCTCGCGCACCAGCTGCCCGAGGTTAAGTTCTCCGCGGTGCTCGCCCATTTCGGTGGCGCGGGCGTCCCCAAGGTGCGAGTTGTGGGCCCACACCACGAGTCTGGGTGGGCGGCCGAGCTGGCGCTGCAGATGCGCTTCCAGCGCGTCGAGGGTCTCGGCCATGTGCCGGTCGCGCAGGTTCCACGTCGACACGTTCCTCAGGTACATCGAGCGGTAGTAGGCCTCGGCGTTCTTCACCAGGCGCGCGTTCTGCTCGGCATCGAAGGCCTGCTCGGCGTCGGCCGGGTCGGCCCCTGCAGCGGCTGTCGCGCGCCGGCCCATGTCGACAAGCGCAGCGATCACCTCGTCCTGGCAATCTTCGACACCGCGCATGCCGGTCAACAGGCCGTAGATCTGGCTGTCGTCGCCGAAGCGGTCGAAGCAGGCGTAGCGGTCGCGCACCCAGCGGGCCGCACCAGGGTCGCTCTTGTCCAGATGCTGCAAGACAGCCGCCATCGAGCTGTGCAGGCTGTAGAGGTCGAGTCCGTAGAAACCGGTCTTGCGGCCGGTGGACTGGCCGTCGTTGTGTGCGCGTTGCCAGTCGATGAAATTCACCACGTCGGTGTTGCGCCACATCCAGGTCGGAAAGCGCTGGAAGCCGGCCAGCGCATCGACGGCAAACGCGTCCGGGCCCAAGCCGCGCACGTACCGGTTGACCCGGTACGCATCGGGCCAGTCGGCTTCGACGGCCACTGCATCGAAGCCCTTGCGCGTGATCAACAGGCGAGTGATGCGCGCGCGATCGCGGTAGAACTCATGCGTACCGTGCGAGGCCTCGCCCAGCAGGACAAAACGGGCACCGCCGATGAGACCGAGCAAGGCCTCGTACCCGTCGTCTGCGGCCAGCGGAATGGCCGCAGCCTGAAGGGCTTCTGCAATGCGGGATTCGGTGGTGAAGCTCATGCCGTACACCTCTCCGAAGTTCCGGCAATCTGCGTTCCTGTGAGGCGCCGTTTGAGCGGGAACAGCGGCGCGATTAGGGCCGCCTTCAATCAGGCGCTATCCTTCTGCCCGGCAGAAAAAAGGGAGACCGGAATGTGGTTCGAGATTTACGGCGACTCGCGCGGCCAGTTTCGCTGGCGCCTGTGGGCAGACAACGACGTCGACAAGATCGCCGACAGCGCCAGCGGTTATGACGACCGCGGTGACTGCGAACGCGCGGTCAATATGGTGCAAAGCACCACCCACTTCACGCCGATCGAAGACAAGTCCTCGATCGAGCCGCAGGGGTTGTGGGGCCGGGCCAGCGCACCGCGTGCGGCCCCGGTGACCGCCGACAGGCGGAAGCTCGCCGACGCGTTGGCGGCACTCGCCCGCCGGAAGTAGCCCGCCGCGGCGGGCACGGCGATCAGAGCCCGGCCGAGGTCAGCGAGGCGCCGAACTCCTGCGGAGCCTGGAAACCGACCACGCGCGTGCCGGCTTTCTCGCGGCCGGAGCCGTCGAAGAACACGATGCCCGGCGGGCCGAAGAGGCCGAAGCGTTTGAGCAGCGCCTTGTCTTCGTCGCTGTTGGCCGTCACGTCAGCCTGCAGCAGCAGCGCGCCGGCCAGCCGCGACTGCACCGGTGGTTGGTTGAAGGTCAGGTGCTCCATCTCCTTGCAGGCGACGCACCAGTCGGCGTAGAAGTCCAGCATCACCGGGCGGCCGCCGGCGCTGTTCAGCACCGTGTCCAACTCGGCGGTGCTGCGCACGCGCCGGAACGAGGGAGTCTCTGCCGCCTGAGCCGAGCCGCGTGTGCCACCCGCCGTGAAGCCGGCGAGCGGCTGCAGCAGATCGCCGCCGCCGGAGAGCGCGCCGGCCACCTGAGCCACACCGACCAGGCCCAGCACCAAGGCAAATCCGCGCACCAGGCGCTGTGATCCCGATGCTTGCGCCGAGCGCCGGTCGAACAGCCACGCTGCGCCGACCAGGAGCCCGGTGCCGACGATGCCCATCACTACCGCGCCCGGCAGCACCGGCGAGACGATCCACAGCGCCACCGCGAGCAGCAGCACGCCGAACAAGTGCTTCACGCCTTCCATCCAGGCCCCCGTGCGCGGCAGCAGCGAGCCGGCGGACACGCCGACGAGCAGCAGCGGCACGCTCATGCCGGCGGCGAGGCTGAACAACGCGAGGCCGCCAATCAACACGTCGCGCGACTGGCTGATGAACACCAGCGCGCCGGCCAGCGGCGCTGCGACGCAGGGGCCGACGATCAGCGCCGACAGCCCGCCCATCGCGAACACGCCCACATGCTGCCCGCCGCGCAGCTTGCCCGCGCCGGCGTTCAGCTTTTCCTGGATCGCGCTCGGCATCTGCAGTTCGTACACGCCGAACATCGACAGCGACAGCAGCGCCAACAGCAGTGCAAACGTGCCCAGCACCCAGGCGTTCTGCAGTGCGGCGGCCAGGCCTTCGCCAGCCAACCCGGCGGCCACGCCGAGCGCTGTGTAGACCAGCGCCATGCCGAGCGAGTACGCCAGCGCGAGGCCGAAGCCGCGGGCGCGTGACACCGGCCCATTGGTGCCGACGATGATCGACGACAGGATCGGCACCATCGGCAGCACGCAAGGCGTGAACGAGAGCAGCAGGCCGGCCACGAGGAACACGCCGGCCACCGTCAGCAGGTTGCCCGAGCGCAGCGCCGACTCGACGCGGCCGCTGGCCGACGGTTCGGTGGCTGCGGATGCGGGTGCGGCGGGCGTGGATGACGCTGCCGCCGTGGTGGCGAGGGCCGTGGTCGCCGTGGCCGTCGCAGAGGGCAAGCCTTCGGGCATCCACGTGACCTGGGTCAGCGCGCCGTTCTTCACGCGAGCCGTGATGCCGCCGTCTTGTGGCGGGTAGCACAGGCCCTTGTCGGCACAGCCCTGGTAGCTCAGTGCAACGCCGAAGTCGCGGCTGGCGCTGCGCAAGGGCAACTGCACCACGACCGCGCCGCGAAGCGTCTCGACCGTCTTGCCGAAGGCCTCGTCGAACTCGGGTTGGCCACGTGGCAGCACCGGCTCGCCCAGCGTCGCAGCGCCGACGAGCGGCGTGACGATGATGCGGTCGCGGTAGAGGTGGTAGCCCGGTGCGACGTCGAAACGCAGCTCGATGGTCTGCGGGTCGCGCACCTGCACGCTGGCGCGGAAGGCCTGCGCCGGCTCGAGGAAGTCATCGGCCGCGAAGGCCGGTGCTGCCATCAACGCGAGGCAGCAGAGTAAGAAGCGACGCATCACGATCCGCAACCGATCCGGCTGGTGTGCAGCGCGATGTCGTCGAGCCAGACGGTGTTGCCGTTGCCGCCATAGGCTTCCCAACCGAGCTTCAGGTCGGTGACGGAGGGCTTCCACGATGGGCGGCTGCCGAGCCATGCCTGGTCCACGTCGGCCGTGGGTGTGGAGTCGAGCTGCAGCGCGCTGACGGCGCTGCCGTTGACCCAGGTCTGCATCGTGCCCATGGCCGAGTCGAGGCCGAACTCGATGCAGGTCCAGGTGGCCGCCGGGATCTTGGTGCTCAGCGAGATGCCGGTGGGGCTGAGGGACGGCAGGGTCGCGTCATCCTTCGAGCGGTTCCACATCAGGATGCCGCTCTGGCCGCCCATGCGCAGGTCTTGCGTGCTGCCGTCGACCGATTCGATCGCGTCGTGCATCGACATGATCGTCACGTGCGGGTCGCCCAGCGTCTGGGCGAGGCGGATGTAGAAGCGGCCGTAGACCACCGGGCCCATGGTCGCCACTTTCGGGCTGATGATGAACGCGTGGCCGCAGTAGCTGCTGCCGGGGTCGATGCGCACCGAGCGCGTGCCGCCGTGCGACACCGCGCTGTCGATCGTCGCCTTGCCGCTGCCGTCGAAGCAGTTCGGCCCGCCGACGGACCAGCGCGCCGTGTCGGGCACGGCACCAGCCGCGGTCGACTCGAAGTCATCGCACAGCGTCATGTCGCTGCAGGCCACCGTGGCAGGTGCTGGAGCGGGCGAAGGAGCGGGGGCCGGCGTGGGCGAGGGCGCCGGGGCGGGCGCGGGGGTTGGCGCGGGCGCCGGAGCCGGCGCGGGCGCAGGGGTAGGCGCCGGAGCAGGAGCGGGAGCCGGCGAAGGAGCCGGCGCTGGCGCAGGGGTGGGCGCCGGTGCGGGTGCAGGGGCTGGTGCGGGAGAAGGCGCGGGCGATGGGGCTGGTGCCGGTGCAGGAGGCGTGCTCGCAACCGGTCCGAGCGAGGAGCCGCTGTCGCTCCCGCTGTTCCAGGTCGGTTCTGTCGAACTGCCGCCGCAGCCGCTCAACAGCGCTGCAGACACCGCGATGAACAACGGGCCCAGGCCCGCGCCGCGCTTCATGGCTTGACGGTCAGCTTGCCGGTGCCGGCTTGCGCCTGCACCGAGGTCTTCACCGACGTCGCCGGGAGCAGTGCGTACGAATACGGCACCTTCCAGCCCACGTCGTTCGAGAAGCCGCATTGCGACATCACGAGCGCCGAGCCGTTCACGAGTGAACCGGCGTCGGTGATCGCACCCGTCTTGCTCGACGAGCCCGGGTTCTTCAGCACGCTTTGGCAGCCATTGGCGCCTTGAATGTCAAACACGTTGTTCTCCGAAATGATCTTGGCCAGGTAAGCAACGCCGATGCTGTAGCCGTGCGGGTACGCTGCATCGGCCTTGCTGCCGAGGTAGAGGTTGTTGTAGACGTGCACCTTGCCGAAGCGCACGCGCGGTGCGCGCTCGGTGATGTTGGTGAACAGGTTGTTGTTGAAGGTCACGGTGAGGTGGCCGTTGTCGGCGGTCTTGCTGTCCGATGAGCCGATCAGGTTGTTCTTGTCGTGCTGATCGAAGACGTTGTTCGAGATCGTCACGTAGTCCGAACCGTTCTTCACGTCCAGCGAGCCGTCATGGCACTGCTTGCGCTTGCCGTTGACGACCGCCAGCAGGTCGTCGGTGACCGGCGAATCGGTGAACCGGTTGTGGTCGATCCAGACGTGGGTCGAGTCGTCCACCGTGATGCCGTCGAACTCCGAGTTCCAGTTGCCGCTGGAGCCGTCGTTCGGGTCCCACAGCGGCGACACGTCGCAGGGGTCGACGATGGTGAGGTTGCGCACGATCACGTTGTCGACGCCGTTGATCTTGATGTTGGCGTTGACGAGGCCTGCGGTCGCGCCCACACCGATCAGCGTGGTGTTGCTGCCGAGCTTCAGCTCGCCGCGATTGGCCTGGTCCGAGGTGCTCTTGAACGCGCCGCCGTTGTCGGCGGCTGCCATGTCGATGCGGCCCGTCACCTTGATGATCTTCGGTGTGTCGGAGCCAGCCTTGATGGCTGCGAGCAGCTCGGTGGCGGTGTCGACCCTGTAGACATAGGCAGACGTAGCGGCCGAGCCGCCACGCGTGCCGCCGGAGTGGCCGGCCCAACCGGTCGCGGGCGCCACGTCGGTGCTGGCGTCAGCTGAGGGAGCGGGAGCTGGGGCGGGAGCAGGAGCGGGTGCCGGTGCCGGCGTTGGTGCAGGAGCGGGGGCTGGGGCCGGAGCAGGTGCCGGAGCTGGGGCAGGGGCAGGGGCAGGGGCAGGGGCAGGGGCAGGGGCAGCGGTCGGCCCAACCGCGCACTTCTTCGCCTTGCCGGGGTACGGGTCGGAGCCGAAGGTCGCGACCGTGCAGGCGAGGTTGCCCGACAGCGTCTTGGTGACCCACTGGTTCTTGATGCCGAACGAGACCGAGCGGCTGGTGCTGCCAGCCTTGCAGGTCTCGCCTTCGTCGGCGCATTTCGAATAGCCGGCCGGCCAGTCCACGGCGAATGCCGGGGACGAGGCGGTGGCGAAGAGGGCAGCCACGGCAAGCATGGCGGCTGTGGGACGGTTCATTGTTCTTCTCTCCAGAAGTTATGTGTCGATGGCTGTGTGTCTGCTGATCTTTTGATCTTTGGTTTTCTGGTCTATCGATGCGGTCTTGCGGAAGCGTCACTTGATGGTCGGAGACGCATTGCGCAGGAGCATCAGGAACTGGTCGTGGAACCATTGGCCGGCGTGCGGTGCGCCGCTCAGCGCGTCGACGTTGCCCGAGCCGCACATCGCGTCGAAGCGCTTGCCTTCGGCATTCGGCGACGTGGCCGTGCTGTCGCTGGTGCCGTCGGAGTCGCCGGGCGGCTTCACGAACACGTAGGCGTCGAGGTAGGCACGCGTCGAGTCGGGCGTGGCGCGCGGGCGCTCGCCGACGCCGGTGTCCTTCACGTTGCACCAGTTGCCTCGCGCGGTGCGGCGGTCGATGCGCATGTCGTCGACGTCGGCGGCTGCAGCGGTGGGCCGCTTCGCGCCGCCCCAGCCGTTGCGCGAGGTGTCGATGATGAAGGACAGCGTGTCTGGGAAGCCCGCGGCGACGAACTCGGTGCGCAGCTTGTCGACGTAGCTGAGCTCGTCGATCATGCGGTTCCATTCGTAGAACTCAGTCGTGCCACCCGATTTCACGTTGTTGTCGGTGCCGTCGAAGTAGGGCTCGTCGAGCGGCGTGTAGTTGGCGCTGTTGCTCGCAAAGCCGCGGATGATGCCGAGGCTGCCGCTGGGCGTCGCACCCTGAACCAGGTCCTTGAAGCCGGCGATGGCCTTCTGGCGGTTGTTGTCCCAGCCGAGCCAGCCCGAGTGCGCGATGTCGAGGTACATGTACACGTTCTTCAGCGTCGAGAGCTTGTTCAGCGTGTAGCGGATGCCGTCGACGTAGATCTTCTTCTGGTTGACCGCGTCGCACACCGTCTTGCCGACGCCGACGTTGGTCAGCATGTTCGGGTACGAGTCGGGCTCGATCACGGTGACGATGCGCAGGCCGGCGTAGGCTGGGCGTGCCACGATCTCGGCGATCTTGTCGATGTACTGCGTCTTGTACTTCGCCATGCCGTCGTTGGCCGAGCTAAGTTCGCCGTTGGAGGCGAGCGCGGCGCAGTCACGGTCGGGCAGGTCGTACACCACCAGCAAGACGGACATCGGCTTCAGCGTGCTGCCGCTCTGGGCCTTCTGCTGCGCGAGGGCCGCATCGAGGTGGTCGACCAGGCCCATCGCGCCACCGCTGGCCTTGGCGCCGTCGACGGCGGCGATGCGGTCCAGCCACACGGCGGTCGGGAACTTGGCTGCGGCCTTCACCAGCGCGGTGTCCGTGGCGGATGCGGTGACACGGCTCAGCGATTGCGAGACCTTCGTGCCGTAGTCCGGGTCGAGATAGAACAGCGCGTCGGCGAATGGGTTGCCGGTGGTGATCAGGCCGGTCGTCGGTGCCGGGGCAGGAGCCGGTGATGGAGAAGGCGAGGGGGCCGGAGAAGGAGACGGTGACGGTGACGGTGCGGGCGATGGCGCCGGTGAAGGCGCGGGAGCAGGCGATGGCGAGGGAGCCGGTGCAGGAGATGGCGCGGGTGCCGGAGAGGGCGCCGGTGCCGGGGCGGGGGACGGTGCAGGCGACGGAGCCGGTGCAGGAGACGGCGCCGGCGATGGTGCGGGAACGGGTGCAGGCGCGGGCGCATTGCTCGTCGGTGAGGGAGCCGGTGAGTCGCTGCCGCCGCCGCATGCGGCGAGCATCAGCGTGAACAGCAGGCTGATGGTGGCGCGTCCGCGCTGGGTCTTGTAGTTATTCATGTGGAAAGTCCCTTGGGTGTTTTTTGTGTGATGTGTCAGAAGCTCGTGCCGAGACCGACCTGCAGGATCGTCGCGTCGAAGACGTCGACGCCCGGCGAGCCGTTGCCGCCGATGCGCCAGCTCGATCGCTGCTGGTAGCGCTCGACCTTCAGGTCGGTGACCCAGGTGCCCAGACGCAGTTCGAACTTCAACCCGGCGGTGACGCCGCCGAAGGCCGACAGCCGCTGGTCGGCCGACGAGAACTGCGGGTTCCCCACCGGGCCGGGGTAGATAGCGGTGTCGACCACCGGATCGAAGTAGAACTTGGCGGCGTTCTGTGTGTAGTAGCGCACCGACGGCGTCACGGTGAAGTCCGACATCACCGGCTGCACCCACGCGGTCTCGAAGGTGTGGGCACGAATGCCGAAGCTGTCGCTGTAGTAGCGGTAGCTGCTGCGCACCGATGCCGACAGCGATTCGAAGTGGTGGTTCCAGCGCAGCATGCCGACGTTGATGTCGCGCTTGCGAGGGCGGTGGTCGTAGAGCTTGTAGGGGTCGTCGAAGTATCCGCGGCCCATCGAGTGCGTCAGGCTGAACTGCGCGATGTCGCGCGGAGACAGCGCCTGCGTGACGCCGAGCGTGATCTCGTTGGTGCGCTTCGTCTCGTCGACCACGATCTCGTTGACCGGATTGATCGCGTCGCGGGTGTTGGCGATGCCGAGGTTCCAGGTCGTGTTCTTGTCTTCGGACGCCCAGCGACCTTCCAGCGACACGGCGGTCGACTTGTAGTCGTTCTCGGTGGAGTGAGCAGCGCCGAGCGCGATCGCGCCGCGTTCGAAATAGCGGGTGAGCTTCAGGTCGCCGGCCTTGCGCTTGTCTTCCATGCCGGGCGACTTGGTGGCGCCGGACACATCGCTGTAGTAGCGAGGTGTCGCGCCGGACACCTCATCGACCACGCCGGAGCCTTCGATCGACCAGCGGCCGATGGGAGCCAGCACGTAGAGCGACGGCGCCTTGACGGTGATGCGGTCGAGCCGGTTGCCTTCGCTGCCGTCGTAGAACGGGTACTTGGTGTCGACGGCCTGGCTGTCCTTGTACTGCAGGTACTTGAACGCGATGAGGCCCTTCTCGGGAGGCTCTTCGGCGTGTGCCGTCATCACGCCAGGCAGCGCGATGGCCGCCAGCGTGATGCTCCCCCAGACGCGGCTGCGTGAGTTCGAACCGTCAGTTGCAGCCACAGCCACCTCCGCCCACGCCGGAGCCGCCAGCCGCCGCTTCCTTGCTGTTCAAGATGTGCTGGTCGAAGCGCTGTTCGAGCGCGTCGCCACCGAGGGTCATTTCGGGTTTCGCGAGCAAGCCCTTTTCCCAGGGCTGCGGCGGTTGGAAGACAGAGCAGCCGGCGAGGCAGGCGCTGAGCAGGAGCAGCGCGGCGAAGGTTCTGTGATGCATCAAAAGTTCTCGTGGGCGGGTCTGGAGGTGCAGGACAAGCGCAGCAGAAAGGCTTACTTCAGGGCAGCCGCGATGGCGTCTTCGAGTTGCTTGCGTTCTTCTTCACGAAAGCCCGCATGCACCTGGATCACCTTGCCGTCCGGGCCGATCAGCAGCGAGGTCGGCATGCCCTTGACCGCATAGCGGCGCGGTGTCTCGCCCTGTGCGTCGAAGGCCAGCGTGAAGTTCGCCGGCACCTCGGCCAGGAACTTGTCGGCATCGGCACGCTTGGCGTCGAGGTTCACGCCGACGACCTGCAGGCCCTTCGCGCCGTACTTGGCTTGCATGTCGTTCATCCACGGGAACGACTGGCGGCACGGGCCGCACCACGAGGCCCAGAAGTCGAGGTACACCACCTTGCCCTTCAAAGCCGCGAGGTTCACCGTGCCGCGCGATCCGCTCAGCGTGAACTCGGGTGCGGGTGCACCGGCTTCGACGGCCGCGGCGGGTAGGGCGGAAAACAGACTGGCAGACAGCGCCAGCGTGATGGCGGAAAGGCGGTTCATCGAGAAGATTCCTTTGAGAGTGAATTGAGAGCGCTCAGGCGCGGCCACCACAGCGCGGCGATGGCCAAGGCCAGCAGCACGAGCCAGTGAATGCCGAGCGCGCCGGCGCCTTGGTTGGCCGAGACGGTCTCGGCCTGAGCCGACAGCGACACCTCGGTGGCCTGGCCGGTGGCCGACGTCACCTTCAGCGTGCCGGTCATCGCACCGCCCGAGCCGGGAGCGAACACCACCGTCACCGTGCAGGACGAACCGGCCGCCAGCGTCCAGGGCACGCCGGGGCAGGCATCGGAGGCCGTGCCCGATTCGACGATGAAGCGGGACGTCGTCGTCACCGACGCGATCGTTGCGGCTGCCGCCGAGCTGTTGGAGATGCGCACGGTCAGCGGCTGGCTGCGGTCACCGGTGCGCACGGTGGTCGAGCGGTAGTCGAGCGCCGAAGGCGTGACGGCCAGTGTGCCGGTGGCCGGGGGAGGAGTCGTGCCGCCACCGCCGCCTGTGTCGGGCGGCGTACCGCCTCCGCCGCCGCCTGTCGAGCCGGCCACGCCGCTGCCGCTGAGCGTGACATCGGGCGGGTTGCTGCCGCTCGATGCGACCAGCAGCACGGCATTGCGCACGCCGGCCACATCGGGCACAAAGCTCACGATCACCGTGCAGCTCGCGTTGGCGGCGAGCGTCACACCGCCGAGGCAGGTGCCGCCGCCAACCGAGAACGCCGAGGCCTGAGCGCCCGAGGTGCCGATCGACGACACCGTTACGCTGCCCGGCCCGTTGTTCACCAGCGTCAACGGGGAACCCGCTACCGTCTTGCCGACTTCAGTGGACGGGAATTGAAGCGAGTTCGTGCCGCCCGACCAGACCAGTACCGGGAGCGTCACGGCAGAACCCAAGCCGGTCAGCACCACGCTGTTCGGCGAGCTGAACGCGTTCGATGTGATCGTCACCGTCTCGGCCGCGTTGTCTGCCGCCGGGGTGTAGGTCACCGTCAGCGTGCAACCTGCACCGGGAGCGAGGTTGGTCGCGCAGTCGTGTGTCGCCTTGAACTCGGCCGAGCTGCTCACGATGCTGGTGATCTGCAGCGCCGCGCTGCCGGTGTTGGTGATCTTCACCGTGCGCGGCACCGAGGCCGTGCCCATCGACACCTGGCCGAAGCCGATCGACGGCTGCGACAGCGTCAGCTCCGGCGCCGCCGTGGCGATGCCGACACCGCCGACCGACAGGCTCGCCGTTCCGCCGGGCGCGTTGCTTGTGATCTCGACGCTGGCCGAGCGGGGGCCGAGCGCGCTCGGCTTCAAGGCCACGGTCACCGTGCAGGTGGCGGCCGGAGCTACCGTGGCACCGGCGCATGTGCCGCCGAGCACGATGTCTGCTGCGTTGGTGCCGGTCGCGCTCACCTTGCTGATCACCAGATCGGCCTGGCCGTTGTTGGTGACGGTGGCAGTGCGTGCAGCACCGGTGGTCGCGAGACCTTGCGCGCCCAGGTCGAGCACGATCGCGTCCAGCGCAAGGCCGGGTTGCGCGCTCACATTGCCGGTGCCGCTGAGAGCCACTGACGCCGTGGTGCTGCTTGCGCTGTGGCCGATCATCAGGCTGGCTGCGCGTGCACCTGTTGCCGTCGGCGTGAAGCTCACGTCGACGAAGCAGTTGCTCCCGGCCGCCACGCTGGTGCCGGCCTTGCAGGTCGAAGCCGAGCTGATCGTGAACTCAGAGGCTTGCGCGCCGCTGATGGCGAGCGTGTTGACCGTCAGCGCGGCCGTGCCGCTGTTGCCAACCGTCACGCGCAACGGGTCTGAAGTGCCGCCGACCGTCTGTGCGAAGCTCAATGTGGTGGGCGACAGCGTCACCGACGGCGAGCTGTCGACACCGGTGCCCGAGAGCGAAGCAGTGCTGCTGCCCGTGCTGCCGTTGTGGCCCACGGTGAGCGTGGCGGAGCGCGTGCCGGCGAGCGTCGGCTTGAAGGTCACGGTGACCGAGCAGGCGGTTCCGGCAGCGAGCGAGGTGCCCACTGCACAGGTGCCGCCGCTCACTGCGAAGTCGCTGCCGGCGGTCAGCGCAATGCTGCTGACGACCAGGGCTGCGCCCGCGCCCACCGAGTTGTTGACCGAGAAGGTTTGCGCGGCACTGGTGGTGCCCAGCGCCTGGCTCGTGAAGGTGATGCTGGAGGGGCTGACCGACGGTGCCGGCTCGGGCGTCGCGGGCAGGTAGCTGGGCGTGCGGCCCAGCTGCTGTCCGATGTAGGCCGCGAGGTCGTTCAGCTGGGAGTCGCTGAGCTTGCCTTGCAGGAACGTCATCTGCGAATTGGTCGTGATGATGCCCTTGATGTTGGACGCACTCGTGCCGTTCGCGATGCGGTTCTGCGGGTTCGCCGGAATCGTGCTGTGGCAGGCGCTGTTGCTGCAGCTTTGCTTGCCGGCGACCAGCGTGGTCGTGTACAGCATCTGGCCGTTGGTGGCGCTTTGCGCGAGCGCCGAGCCGGCGCCCGCCATGGCCAACAACGTGGCGGCCAGTGGCGGGGCGAGGAGGTGGAGAAAGGTACGCCTCATTTGCATCAGGCCTTCATCCACGGCAGGTCTTGGCCGGCGACGGCCCAGATCGCGTCGGTGTGGTCGCCGTTGGCGCCGCGCACGTTCGGGTAGCCCCACGCGGTGGTGTTCACGTCGCTCGTGCTCACGCCCATTGCGCGCAGCACCATGCCCATCCACTGCGTGTACAGCAGGCCCGAGTACCAGTGCGGGTCCGACGACCAGTTGAACGAGTTCAGGTCGCGGAAATCGAGCGACTGGCCGGTCTTGAAGTAGCCGCCGGCGTCGCCCAGCGCAATGATCGGGATGCAGCGGTTGTGGTGGTGGCCTGGGTTGCCGCCCGAGCCGAGCTCGAAGCCGCTCGCGATCAGCGCCTTGTCGAACAGCGTCTTGCCGTCGGCCGTCTTCACCTGGTCGAGCTTGTTCGCCATGTCGAGCATGCAGGTCTCGAACTGCAGCTGCACCGCGGCGTTGAAGCCGGCGCGCTTGGCGGGGTCGTCCAGCGCGTGCGCGTAGTCGTTGTGCCAGGCGTGTTCCGGCTCGGGGCCGAAGGTGTACGAGGTGGCGCCGTTCACGTAGACGCGGCTGATGCCGGCCGAGAACGCAGCGACGACGATGTCGTTCCACAGCGATTCGCACTGCGCCTGGCTCGCGGGCTGGCCATAGAAACCGGCTGCAGCCTCGAGCGACGAGGTGTCGCTGGTCGGGCGCTGGAAGCTGCTGGTGACCGGCGTCTGCGCGAGCTTGCCCTCGACCTCGTTCAACAGGTCGAGGTAGTTGCCGAGCCGAGCCTTGCAGTCGGCCGAGCACGAAGCGTCGGCCATCACCAGGTCGGCATGCTCCTTCACGCGGTCGACCAGCACCGTCTTGTCGGTCGGTGTCGGCGTGGTGGTGCCACCGCCGCCCGTGTTCTTGAACAGGCGGTCGAACAGCTTGACGTTGCTCTCGGCGGTGGGCGTCGTCTGCACGGTGGCCGTGCCGGACTTCGACAACGACACCAGGTTGCGCACGATCGCCGGTTGCAGCACTGCGGTCGGGTAGAAGCTGCTTGCGCCGCCGAGAATCTGGTCGATGGTGGGGCTGGTGGCGTCACCGCCGAGCGTGCCGCCGCGGTTGTGGCCGCCGCTGACCGCGAAGTCCAGTCCGTTGATCACGTTCATGCGCGACAACATGCGTGCCGTCAGCGCCGAGCTCTTGGCCTGCAGGATGTCGCTGATGACCGTCAGGTTGCCGGAGGCCTTGGCCGCCGCGGCGAGCTGCGCCTGGCGGATCGTGATGCCGCCGTAGCTCTGCGAGGCTGCAGGCGTCTGGTCGAGCAGCGGCCCGAAGAACTGGCTCTGGAACACGCCATGCCACGTCGTCGTGTGGACGAAGTAGCGCTCGGCCGAAGCGGCTGCCTCGGTGGCGGCGCGGGCTTCACGCGGGAGCAGCGAGGGCAGCAGCGGCAAGGCCAATGCGGTTCCACCGGCGCCGATCAGGAACTGCCGGCGGGACAAGGGGTTGAATGCAGGTTTCATTTCGCCCTCTGGATCGTGGTGAACTCGGTGCGCAGCGCGACCGATGCGAACAGGCTGCGCAGGTTGGCGCCGTTGGCGGCCTGCACGCGCAGTGCCTCCATCAAGGCGCCGTCAGCGGCGGTCTCGGAACGGCCGAAGCTGTAGCGCACGTAGTTGCGTGCGAAGCAGCGCTCGAACTGGCCGCTTTCGAGGATGTATTGCTGGGTTGCCGATGGCGAGCTGACTGCGCGCGATGAGCCGTCGGCCAGGCGAACCAGCGCGGCGGTGTCGATCGGCTTCTCGCCGAGCAAAGCGCCCTTGTCGTCGAGCACGCGCTCGGTGCTGCGCGCGCGGCCTAGCGAGTCGAAGCCCTCGAAGGCGAAGCCCCACGGGTTCATCTGCGTCTTGTGGCAGCCGATGCACGAGGTGCCTTCCATTTCAGTGACGCGCTCGACGCGTTGGCGCGTGGTCAGCACGCCGGTGAGGTCGGCCTTCGAGTTCGACTGGTCCATGGCCGGCGTGGGCATCGCCTCGCAAGTCAGCCCGAACAGCACGCGGCTGCCGCGCGAGATCGGCAGCGTCGTGTCGGTGGAGCCTTGTGCGATGAAGCCGATGCGGGTCAGCAGGCCGACGCGCGATGGTTCGGTGAAGAGCGGCGGGGCGGTCGTGCCGTCCCACACCGCTGTTTTATAGAGCGAGGCGATGTCGGCCGTCTTCGCGTACGAGTGGCGGTCGGTCAGCACCTGCTGCAGCGACGCGTTCTTCGAGGCGAGGTACGAGACCATGTCCAGCACTTCGTTCACGGCCGCGTCGCGCGAGGTCGACAGCGGCTTGAAGCTGCCGGCGAAGGCATCGAACTTCGGATCGCCGACCTTGCCGTCCAGCGCCACCAGTTCTTGCAGGCGGAACCAGCCACCGAAGAAGTCGCGCATCGCGCGGTCGGAGCGGGTGTCGGCCATCATGCGCTGGATCTGCGTGGTGTAGACCGACGGCGTGAGCAACGTGCCGTCGTCGGCGATCGTGTTCAGCGTTGCGTCGGGCACAGAGTTCCAGAAGTGCAGCGCGAGGCGTGTTGCCTGCTCGTGGGCGGTGAGTGCCACGCACGATGCGCTGGTGTCGGTGGCCGTCTGGCCCTTCTCGACGACGAAATAGAACTTCGGCGACGCGATCATCGTGCCGAGCACCTTGGCCACCGACGCCTGGCTGGCGCTGTTGCCCGCTGCGGTGCGGTAGACGTTCACTTCGCTCTCAGTGAGCGGCTGGCGGAACAGCAGCCGGCCGGCCTTGCGGATGAAGCTGGTGACGCAGGCGTCGGAGGTGCCGGTGCAACTTCCGAGCATCGTGTTCAGCCGGTTTGCATCGGACGTCATCGACTTGGCGAGTGCCTCGGCGGTGTCGTGCAAGGCCGTCACCTGGCGCAGATTCACGCCGGTGTCCAGCCGCTCGTAGCCCTTGTGGCGAGACGTGTCCGGGTTGACCGCGACGTCAGGCGGGAACTGCGTGGTGTCTCGCACCAGCGGCCCGACGCTTGCGGCGAGCGTGCTGTCGCCGGTGAGGGCCACGGTCACGTCAGTGAGCGCGTTGATCACCTGGTCTCGTGTCAGCCGGCGCGGTGCACCGGGTGCACTGCAGCCGGGGCCGGCCACATCACCCGGCGTCACGGCGGCAATCGTCACCGCGGCGATCTGGGCATGGGGATCGGTGCCGACAGGCACGACCGTGGGGGTGCCGGTGCCGGCGTTGCCGCTCGGTGGGGCGGTGGCGGCTGGTGTCGATTCACTCGAATCGCCATTGCAGGCCGCGGCCATGGCGGCGATACAGAGGGCTAGGAGGTGCGATCGCATGGTGCTCTCGGTTGCGTGGGGCCATCGACTGCGATGGCAACGATCTGGCTTCGTGGCGCGATTCTGTTGAAAACGTTGCCGCAAGAATTGACCAATCCATGACGAAAACCTCTTCGTTGCTAGGCGACTGCGCTACGCAACGGCGCGCAACAGGTGTAACGGTGTCGGCCCAGAGCAGCGGAGTTCATGCGCGTCGGCAGAATGTGCACACATCGAAGCCGTGGCACGTACCTGGCAAGTTAAGTCGTAGAGGGAGTTGATGGACAACGAGGTTTTCAGGTTCGGCCGGTGCGAGGTTCGCGTCGCGACGCGCGAGGTATTGCTCGCCGGCTCACAGCAGCCGATGGAGCCGCGGCCGTTCGAGTTGCTGGTGTATCTGATCCGTCATCGCGCGCGCATCGTGTCCAAGGACGAGCTGCTCGACAAACTCTGGGCCTTCGATCTGGTGACGGCGAGCGTGATCGCCCGCGCGGTGATGAAGATCCGCAAGGTGCTCGGCGACAGCGACACCGGCCCGCTGATCAAGACGGTGCACCGAACCGGCTACCGCTTCATGGGCGAGCTGAGCGAGAAGCAGCCGCTGCCGGCTGCCACCGTGCGGCCGTCATTGCCGCCGCCTGCACCGGTGCCGCTGCTTGCCGCGCCGGCCGCGTCCGCGATATCACTGGCACTGCTGCCGTTCGAGAACCGCACGGGCAACGCCGACCTCGATTGGGTGGAGCTCGGCCTGCTGTCCCTGGTGGTGCGCGACCTCGGCATGCATCCGGGCCTGCAGATGGTGTCGATCCCCTCGCTGCTGAATGCATTGCAGGCGGTGCCGCCTGACCACGCGTTTACCGACCGGGCGGACGGCTTGATGCGGTTGCTCGCCGTTAGGCACGTGGCCCGCGTGGAGGTGCGTGGTGGTCCACAGCGCTTCGAATTGCTCTGCACGTTGGCCGGGGGCGGGCGCATCGACAGCACCTTGCTCGCCGCCAATGGGCTCGCCGATCTCGGGCGCAGCCTCACGCGCTGGCTGGAGACACGCTTCTTCCCCGGTGAGGCGGTTGCCGAGATTCATGCCGACCGCGCCGATGGCGCGCTGGGCCGCGCGCTGCAAGCCCTTGCCGAGCAGAAGTGGACCCTCGCGCTGGAGTTGCTGGACACCGTGCTGCGCGCTGCCCCGGCGCACCTGGGCGCGCAGATCGAGCGCTTGCGTGCGCTGGTCGCCCTGGATGACAACGCTGCGTTTGCGCTCGGCGACGCGCTGCTCGCGCGGTTGCGTGGTGAATCCAACCCGGTTGCAGAAGCTGCGGTGCACTTCGAGCTGGCGCAGGCCTACGTGCGCCGCCGCATCAACGACCGGGCCAAACACCACCTCGACGAATCGCTGCAGAGCGCGCCGGGCAAGGCGGATCGCGAGTCGGTCATCGCCACCACGCTGCTGCGGGCGAACATCGCCATCAATGAATTCGATTTCACGGTCGCCTCGGCGCTCGTTGACCGGGCCGAAACGCTGTGCGAGGGCAGCAGCGTGTTCGAGCAGCTGCGCATCCTGTCGCTTCGCATCGTGATCGAGGCGGAGACGGGCAGCATGGTGCAGGCCTGGAATCACGCGAAGCGCGCGGCCGCGATGTACCGCAACCACGGCGTGCTGGTCGGGCAGGCGAGGGCCGAGTGCAATGTCGCGAATGCAAGCGCGAGCCTCGGCCACTTTCGCCTGGCCGAGCAGCACGGCGAGTCGGGCCTGGCGATCTCGCGCAGCCTGAACGTGCCCACCGACACCGCGGTGTCGGCGATGCTGTTGTGTGGCGTCTACCGGCAACTGCGCAAGCCGACCAACGTGGCCCGCGTGCTTGCGATCCTCGAAGAGACGGACACCGGCGACGCGCCGCGCAACGACGGCATCCGGCTGGTGGGCCGCGCGCAGTACGCGCTTGCGACCGGGCAGGAAGACACGGCCGCCGAGCTGCTTACGCGGGCTGCGGCCGAGGCTGCGAGCAAGGGACACGAGATGCAGTTGCATTTCGTGCTGCCGCTACTCACGGGGGCCTTCGTCCATGCTGGTCATCTGTCCCTGGCCGACGACGCCTGCCGGCGCATTGCCGAACTGGCCAAGTTGCCGCACGACCGCAACCTGCAGGGTGCGCTATGGCACAGCCAGGCCCAGCTGATGCTGGCGCGCGGTGACCGCGAACGTGCGCTCAACCTGTTGCGCAAAGCGCGCGACGTGACGCCCTTGGGCTGGTGGAACGCGCACGCACGCATCGACGGGGCATGGCTGTGCATCGAGCAGGGCCGCACCGCCGAGGCGGCCGAAATGCTGCGCGGCCTCGAACCCTGGATCGACGAACACCCCGCCGGCCACGCGGTGTGGGCGCGGCTGTGCCACGCACAGGGCCGCATCGGTGACGCGCGCAAGATGCATGCACATCTGGTCTCGGTTGTCGAAGGCCCCTTGCCGGCCTGGCTCACGGCGCTGGGCAGCGGCTATGCGCTGCAGCAGTCGGAAGGCCTGCCGCTCGCACCGCGGTTGCCCAGCTGGCTGTAGCGCGGAGCGAGATGATTCAGGCGGCCACCATGTTCACGCAGGCGTATTCCAACCTTCTGAGCCAGCTGGAAGAGATGCCGACGTTCCTTCAGCGATCGGTGGCTTCTTTGCCGCGAGAGCTGCTCCTGAGTCAGCCCGAGCAAGACAGCTCGCCGCTTCTGGAGCACCTTTGGCATCTCCGGGATTGCGACAGCGACCTGTATGCATTGCGCATTCGCCGCGTTCTGAACGAAGACGGCGCTTATCTCGAGCCGGTCAACGTCAGCATCTGGCCGAAGTCACGCAACTACCTCGGGCGCGACGGTGATCTTGCAATTGCCGAGTTTGTCGAACTCAGGCGCGAGCTTGTGAGCGAGCTTCGCGCAGTCGACCAAGCGTCTTTGGCGCATGTGGGCAAGCGCGTTGATGGGAGCGAAATCAATGTTCTGGGTCTCATAGAGCAACTTGCAGAACACGATCGAGATCACCGCTGGAGAATCACGGCGATTCTCCGCACCCATAGGTGGCCGGCACGAGTGGCCGATGAGAAATTGGATGGTTGACGTCGTATCCGATGCAGTCCTTGTGCCCAACGTTGGTTCGAGGTGCGTCGCTCCACAACCTATCATCAGCCGATGAGTGCAAGCAAAGAGTTCGTCAGCCATGTTCGAGAGCTACTGTCCTCCATCGGCGAGCTGAGCGACGGAAAGTTCTTCGGCGGTCACGCGCTGAAGCACCAGGGGAAGCAGTTCGCCATGATCATGGGGAACACGCTGTACCTACGGGTCAACGATGAGACGAGGCCTGAGTACCTTGTGAAGGGTTCGAAGCCGTTCTCGTACCTGACAAAGGCTCGGCGAGTCGACGTCCGCACGTACTTCTCGGTGCCCGATGAGCTGTTGGAGTCGAAGGACGCGCTGCTGGCATGGAGCCGTAAGGCCATCCAGGCGGCCGGCGCCTGAACCGCTGATCACCGACGCGATGCAAGCCACTGCCGACGAACGCCTGCGGGCCCTGGGCCTCACGCTGCCTGCGATCACCCAACCGCGCGGCACGTTCCGCGCTTATGTCATCTCCGGCTCCATGCTGTACCTGTCCGGAAAGGGGGCGCCGCTTCGCGAAGACGCGGCAGTGGTCCCCAAAGTTGGTGCCGAGGTCAGCGTCGAGCAGGCGCGTGCCTACGCGCAGGAGATCGGCCTCTACCTCCTGGCATTGATGAAGGAGGCGCTGGGTGACCTCGGGCGCGTGCAGCGTGTCGTCAAGGTCTTTGGCATGGTCAACGCCACGCCGCATTTCACATCACACACCGAGGTGGTCAACGGGTGCTCCGACCTGCTGGTCGCGGTGCTGGGCGAGCGCGGAGAGCACGCACGGTCCGCCATCGGGGTGGGCTCCTTGCCGAAGGGCTTCGCCGTGGAGATCGAGGCGGTCGTCGAGTTCGCGTAAGCGATGGCCGAGGCCCGTACTGGAGCAACCGCGGGCGCAGCGCTTTCCTTAGAGTGACGAGCCGGTTTTGAAGCTTGCGCATGCGGTCGACCCACCGCCGTATTCCATCTCCAGCATGACCCAGTCCCGCCGCGAGGCACCGTAGCGCTCGGCGATCTCGCACAGGGTGCGGTCCAGTTGCTGCACCGGCTTGAGCTCAGGTGCCAAGGGCAGGCGTGGTGTTCGCACGTCGACCGGTTGTGCCACGAGCACGAGCCCGCTGCGCAAGCTCACCGGCCCGGCGGCCGAAGCCTCGACGCTGACGCGCCCGGTGCGCGACCACGCATCCGCGGCCAGCGCGAGGGCGATGTCGTCGCTGCCGTTCTGCACGTCGACGGCCCATCGTTCGTGGCGCCAGAAGGCGGCCTTGTTCAGAAGGTAGGCCAACCTCCTGCGGGCGTCTAGGTAGAACGGCGTGCTGTCGTGGGTTGGGCTCCACGAGTTCACACCGAGTTCGGAAGCAATGCTTTGCGCCTTGTCGCGGCCGCCGATCGCCTCCACCAGCGCCAGCATGGTCGGCACCGAGGCGGTGATGCCGGTGGTGGTGGCGACGTTTCGGTCGACTAGGTAGCGCTGGTGCGGCACGTAGGTGGCACCGGGGTGGCGCTCGAGCAAGGTCTTGCGGGCGTACCAATGGCCCGAAAAGCGCAGGCCGTCGAGCAGCCCGGCCCGCCCGACGACCAGCACGCCGTTGCACACGCCGATGATCCGCGCTCCCTGGTCAGCCTGCTGGCGCAGCCAGGCCGTCACGGTCGGGTCATCGTCGGTGAGCATCGCCGGCACGACCACGTAGTCGGCACCGGACGGATGAGCTCCGTCGAAGTCGACGAGATCCTGCGCCGCCTCAACCTGCAGTGCCGGGTACAGCGCCACCCGCCCGCGACGCGGTGCCACCACCTGCACGTCTGCCACGCCGCACGCTGCAGCACGGCATGCGACAGCAGCAGATCGGTGGTTTCCGTGCCTTCGTTCAACGCAAGCACCGCGATCACGGGCCGGCCCGGGCGCCGCGGCTTCATGGCCTCGACGAAGGCGTGCTGCTCGCGCTCGCTCAGGCTCGAATCGGTGGGCGCCGGGGGCAGCGGAACCTCGGCGCTGCAGCCCGCAAGACCCATCACTGCAATACCGATCCCGATCAACGCACGTAGTAATCTGGACATGGCGTTTCTCTCGATAAACGTGATGCAGTGAGCGTACGAATGCCCATGTCACCTCGCAATGACGAAGAAGCCGCGGTTTCTGCCAGTGTCTCTGCCAGCGACGTGGTGCTGGTCGTCTTCGACGGCGCCGAGGCGCTCGACGTCGCCGGCCCGGCCAGCGTGTTCAGCAAGGCCGAGGTGCTGCGCCCGGGCACCTACCGACTGCACATTGCGTCGCCGGCCGGTGGCGCCGTGGCCACGAACGGAGGCCTGAGCCTGGCCGGAACGCTCAGCCTGCAACAGCTGCCCGGCACGATCGACACGCTGATCGTCGCCGGCGGAGACGAGCCGGGGGTGCGTGCAGCCATCGTCGAGCAGCGCATTGCCGTATGGCTCGCGGAGGTCGCGCCTCGCACACGCCGCGTCGCCAGTGTGTGCAGCGGGGCCTTCGCCCTCGCCGCGGCTGGCCTGCTCGATGGCCGCGAGGCCACCACGCACTGGCGCGCCTGCGATCAGGCTGCAGGCATTGCGTCCGCAGGTGCGCGTGCAGCGTGAACGCATCTACGTGCACGACGGGCCGGTGTGGACTTCGGCCGGTGTCACCACCGGCATCGAGCTCGCGCTTGCGCTGGTCGAAGACGACCTCGGCCATGCGGTGTCGATGGAGATTGCTCGTACGCTGGCGCTGCCGATGCTGCGTGGCGCCGAACAACCGCAGCTGAGCCAGACGCTCCAGGTGCAAGCGCAGGCCAGCCACCGCTTGCGCGAACTGGTGGCGTGGATCGGCACCCATCTGCAGGACGATCTGTCCATCGAAGCCCTGGCCGGGCGTGTGCAGATGAGCCCGCGCAATTTCGCGCGCGCGTTCTCAGCCGAGACCGGCTGCACGCCGGCGCGCTTTGTCGAGCAGGCCCGTGTCGCCGCAGCCGCTCAGCTGCTGCGGCAGACGAGTTGGACGCAGGACCGGATCGCAACTCGCAGCGGCTTCGGTACCGTCGATGCCTTGCAGCGCGCCTTCGCTCGGCATCACGGGCTCACGCCGAATGCGTACCGAGACGGTGGCGGTACGAGGCCGAGGACCTGAGCTGCGTGACGCCGTATGAAGTGGCATCACGCAGCGGTCAAACTCAGTCGGCGGACTTCGATGGCCGGCCGGTCTTCAGGCTCGGCACGTTGCCGATGGCGGTGAGGAATGCCTTGTCGCTCATGGCGTTGAGGGCGCTGATGCCCGCGCGCAGCAGCTCGCTCTTCTTGACCGGGCGCTTGAGGTTGGCCGCGCGGTGCTTGAGCGCCTCGAGCACCGCGTACTCGGACTTCGGGATGGTGAAGCTGTCGCGCACGAGCTTGTGCTTGACCTTGGCCGGGGGCGCCGGCACGGCCGCCGGCTGTGCAGGGGCTTTCTTGGCGACCGATTTCTTGGCGCTGGCCGGAGCGGGCTTGGGTGCTGCGGCGGGCGCGGTCTTGGCTGCGGTGCGGGGTTTTCCGGGTGTCGTGGTGTTTGTCATGGGTTTTCTCATTACCGCGTATACGGTATATACAGTTTATACGAACTCCTGCTACGCTCTGTTCAGACCCGTTGATGCGGCGCAGCTCTTTGCGCTCGGCGATCGGGTCGAGTGAAGGAGCAGCGATGTACACCACGCCTCATCACCCACCGCACGCCCTGTCGTCGGTCGGCGCATTGATGGACCCGGGCTTCTTGCGTCAGGTGGTTCACGATGCAGGGGAGCAGGGGTTGTCGGCTGAACCGGTTTATCCGGTGCCGGCGGGTCGCCGCCGGACGGCGGTGCAGGTGTTCGCCAGCGCTTGCCTGCGCCGCATTGCTCTGCACTGAATACTCCGCACTGACCCCGTTCGCCCCGGCGTTGGCAGGGGCAGTCAAAATTGATCGCGCTGCGTGTCGATTTCGACGCAACTTGATCGTCGTACATTCAGAGGGTCGTCCTCTGCTATCACCAACGATCATGCCTACCAACACCGTGCGACTTCACCGCGTGCTTCGGGCGACTCCGGAGCAGATCTACCGCGCGTTCCTCAACGCCGACGCCATGGCCAAGTGGCTGCCTCCCTACGGCTTTACCTGCAAGGTCCACCACATGGAAGCCAAGGTGGGCGGCACGTTCAAGATGTCGTTCACCAATTTCTCGACAGGGAACGGCCACTCCTTCGGCGGCGAATACCGTGAGCTGGTGCCGAACGAGCGCCTGCGCTACTCCGACAAATTCGACGACCCGAACTTGCCCGGAGAAATGGAAACCACCGTGGTGCTGCGGAAAGTTTCTTGCGGGACCGACGTGACCATCACGCAAGAGGGAATCCCGGAAGTGATTCCCGCCGAGGTGTGCTATCTCGGCTGGCAGGAATCGCTCGCGCAGCTTGCGACCTTGGTCGAGCCTGTGATCCCTGATTGACGGATCGTGCCCAGCGTTTGACTCAAGCGCTGGGCGCCACATTCACCTTACGAAGCTTCCCTGCTTTTGATGGCACCGTATGCGCGTTGACTTGGTGTCAGAGACCGAGCATGAGTCTCTGATCGACCTGCTGTGCGAGCTGCATGCCTTCTACAACGAAGGGGCCGTCGTTCCTCGAGGGGAAGTGAAAGAACACCTCCTGGAGAACCTCTTGGCGGCTGAGTCACCCCATCGGTTGGTCGTGGCATCAACTGACGAGGGACGAGTGGTGGGCTTGGCAGCCATCACGCTGGTTTATTCACTTGTCGATTTCTCTGCGGAGAAGCGCAAGCATTGCCAGCTGAAGGAGCTGTACGTGAGGTCGTCGGAAAGAAGCAAGGGCGCCGGCAAGGCGCTCATGTCGTGGGTCGCTCGGTATGCCTTCGAGAAGGGTTGCCGCCGCATCGACTGGCCCGTCAAAGCATCGAACGCCAGAGGACTCTCTTTCTACGAAAGCCTCGGTGCTCAGTTTGTCGTCGACAGGCTCAGCTACAGGCTCACCGGATCAGACATGGCTCAGCTCGCCTATGGAAGCGCGATAGCGTCGTCAGAGGACTAACTGGAGGGACCTTGGCCGGAGGATCATGGCCTCCAAGTCAGCGTCGTCTTCTTGTTGATGTCGGTATCCGAACCGGCCGCGGAGGTCTGCTCCACGAGGCCTGATTGAGTGCCGGCGCTCAGATTCAGCCCCGTCCCCCGGTACTCCACATCCCCCACCAGGTTCACCGTCCCCGACGCCCCCTGGTTCGCCTCGAAGAAGCCCAGCGGATAGAACGTGGTGCGCACCTGCGCCGAGCCCGACACCGTGAAGGCGTTGTTGCCCCACGGACTGCCGCTCACCCCGATGACGCTCAAGCCCCCCACCGTTCCCCCGCTCACCGACCCATTCGCCACGATGGCCTGGTCCTCGATGCGCGCACTGCCTGAGGCATTGCCACCCGGCAGGATCGTCGCGTAAGGCCCGACGAACACACTCGCCGGGATGCTGGTGGGTGCACAGCCCCCACCGTTGGCATGCCGCACCGTGCCCGAAGGGCAGTTGTCACGCTGCCCGTTCTGGAAGCCCTGTGGCCAGGCGTTGGCCAGCTCGATCATGTACGGGTAACGCCAGATCGTGCCGTAGGCCTGGTCCCAGACCACCGTCTTGAAGACCGAGGGGGTGGCCGTCACCACCAGGAACAGCGGCTCGCCGGCGTTGACCTTGAAGGTCAGGTTCGCATCCAGCCCCTTCTGCAGCCCGCTGTAGCGGGCCGAGGTGAACTGCGAGTTGGTGGCCACCAGCCCCCAGCGGAAGTCGGCGTCCGAGCCGGCCTGGTCGATGCCGCGGAACTTGACCGTCACCGTGGTGGCGCCACTGGTCGGGTACAGGCGCACGACGTTGTAGCCGAAGCGCTGCGGGGCGCCGTAGAACGGGGCGGCGAAGCGGCGGTTGGTGGCCCAGTTGGCGTCGAGGGCTTCCAGCGGCATCAGGCGGTGCATCCGCTCGGCGCGGTCGGTCAGCGTGATGTTGCCGTAGGTGCTGCGGAAGGAGTCGGGTGTGGCCTTGTAGTCCCAGACCACGTTGTGCATGGCCCAGTCACCGAGGAAGTCGTTCAGCTGGGACAGGCTCCAGCCGCGCGACTTCTGGATGTTGGTGAGCGGGTCGGCCCCGGCGGTGGTCCACACCTGGGTGACGGCCTCGGGGCCGTGCTTGTCCTTGAGGAACTCCATGAACTGCCAGTTGCAGTAGCGGTCGCGGCTCGACCCGAGGTACAGGTGCGGGGCGTTGGGCAGCATCTCGGAGCAGTGCACGTTGGCCTGGTACTCGGGCAGCTGGTGCGGGGTGAAGTTGGCGTGGCTCTCGAAGAGCCAGCCGCAGGTGTTGGACTGGTTGCAGGCCAGGCCGCCGTTGTAGTTGCTCCAGGACTGCCAGCCGTGGGTGAACTCATGCGTCAGGCCCCAGTGGTCCTTGAGGGCGCCGGGGGCGATCCACATGCCCAGGTGCAGGCTGCCCTGGGGGTCGACCCAGGCGCCACCGGTCAGGCCCCAGCCGGAGTGGATGTGCACGGCGGGCTTGATCTTGTCCGTCTTGTTGAAGAACGGCTCGGGCATCAGCAGGTTGGCATTGAACAGGTTCTCCCAGACGGTGTTCTCCAGGGTATCGGCGGCCAGGGTCAGGTCGGCGTCGGAGACGGCTTCGTCTGAGTAGAAGGCGAAGTGGGCGGATTCCTTGACCAGCACGAAGTTCGACTGGGTGGGGTTGGGGCCGCCGGCGCGCCAGGTGCCGGGGGTCACGGGGGGCTTGGTGGGGGTGCCGGTGGCCCAGGTGGTCAGGGTGGTGCCTTGGTCGACCACTGGTGCGGGTGCGGGTGCGGGTGCGGGCGCAGGTGCGGGCGCAGGCGCAGGCGCAGGTGCAGGTGCAGGTGCAGGTGCAGGTGCAGGTGCAGGTGCAGGTGCAGGTGCAGGTGCTGGGGCAGGTGCAGGTGCAGGTGCTGGGGCAGGTGCAGGTGCAGGTGCAGGTGCAGGTGCAGGTGCAGGTGCTGGGGCGGGTGCCGGACCGATCGCGCAAGCCTTCTTCGTGCCGACGATCGGGTCACCAAAAGTTGCGTTCGTACACGCGATGTTTCCAGACAGTTTCTTGATGACCCACTTGTCTTTAGCACCGTAAGACACCGATCGAGGACTTGCCCCCACGGCGCATGTGGCGCGCTCGTTGGCGCAGAAGGTATAGCCGCTGGGCCAATTGGCCGCGAATGCCGGAGTGGCCATCATGCTGCCCACGATGGCAGCAGCAACTGCAACGGGCTTCATGCGATTCATGTGCATCTTCTCTCCCCTCGATCGTTGTTGAAGGCGCCCTCGCCCTGCAACGCCTCAAGCGCTCAGGAGTGAAAGCGGCGCGATTCTGCGATGCGACCGGAGCGGAGTTATGCGCGAGATATGCGCATTTGCAACCGAACGTCTAACCCCATTAACGGGTGGATCCCTCTTGATCAAGAGACATTGCAAACAAAGGCAAGGCCGTTCAACCGACGGGATCGAAGCTCCATAGAAGCTTCAACCATGTAGCGGCCGAGGCATCGAATCCGGCGGCATTGCTCATCAGCACGAGAGAGACGCCTTGATCTGGGCAGCGAAGCACCAGCGAAGAGAAGCCTGCATAGGCGCCTCCGTGGAACATGAACTGATGACCGCCTTGCTTCAGCAGCTCCAACCCGAAGCGATAGGGTTCCACGGCGGGACCAAAGCGATCGTCATCGGCGATGCTGCGAGCCAGCATGCTGTCCGTTCCGTGGCGGCGCCAGTCCTCCAACCAACGAGCTTCCGCCAAGTTGAGATCGTCCGGCGTGGACCACAGCCCACCGTCGCCCCAGGTGGCAAGCGCGACTGGCAGTTCCTGCCATACATCAGGCTCTTTTTCGATTCGGCCATAGCTGCGCGCACGGCGCGGCAGCACACGCCAAGGCTGGTTCTCGAAGCTGGTGTTTCGCAAACCCCATGGCTCGAAGAATCGCTTGCGTGCCAGCTCAGCCAAGCTGCACCCGGCGTCTTGCTCCAGCCACTCGGCCAACAACACGTAGTTGCTGTTGCTGTAGTCGTGCCGCAATCCGGGTGCGAATGAAACGTCGCCAGCCCGCTTGATCAAGTCGAGCGCCTGCAGTTGCGTGACCACATCGTTGTCATGTCGCCCGAGTTGTGTGCCCCACAAGAACAGGTAATCGTCGATGCCGCTGGTATGACGCAGCAGATGCCCCGCACACACAGGCTGCTCGCAAGACTGCAGCGCCTGAAGACTCGGGCGAAGATCAGTGTTCAGGTCCAGCCTGCCCGCCGCCACCGCGTCGAGCACCAACGCGGCCACCCAGGGCTTGGACTCCGAGGCCAGGTAGTAGCGTGTCCCTCCATCCAGCTTTTGCTGCCATTCGAGGTGAGCCATGCCATGGTGCACGCACCGAAGCGCTTGGCCGTCAACCACCAGGGACAAGCTGAAGCCCGGCCCATCCGGTGTGTGTTCGCTGCACAGGCGGTCGACAGCAGCATCAAAACGGCCAAGCAATTGAGAAAGTTCGAGGCTCATGCCAGATGAATGTGTTGATGCTCTGTCGAGCGACAGCCATGGATGGCGAGCGGGCGAGCATATCGAATCGTTGCGCGACGGCCCGCGCCTTCACGTGTACCTCTGGCAGACTGCGCGACCTTCACATCGCGTCACGACGCTCGGTACATGCTGCATCACATCTCATTTGGCGTTACGAACCTGGAGCGCTCTGCTACGTTCTATGACGCAACGTTGTCCGCGCTGGGCTACGTGAGGGTGTGGGCAGATGAAACCGCTGTCGGCTACGGCTACCCAGGGGGAGATGACAAGCTGGCCATCAAGCTGCAATCACTGCAGGCGGCGCCGCCCGGCCCGGGCTTTCATCTCGCGTTCTCGGCGCCGTCTCGAGAGGCCGTTGCCCTCTTTCATGCAGAGGCGCTCAAGAACGGAGGCACGGACAACGGTGCCCCCGGGCTGCGGCCTGACTATGGCGACAACTACTATGCCGCCTTCGTTGTGGACCCGGACGGTTATCGCGTCGAGGCCGTTATCAATGCGGTGACCTGACGCTCTGGTCACTGCCGGGCGTTGTTCATCAGGGCGCCCGATCGTTGCAGAGACAAACGGGCACCGCTCTCAGATCTTGATGAAGTTCGTCGAAGCGAGCGAGCCGAACGGAAGCTCTGCGAGCCGCCCGCCTGCGGCGAGCGACCCGAGGTCCACCGGGAAGTAGCCGATCGCCTCGAGGATCTTTCGGACTTCGGCTTTCGCTGCGGCGTCATCGCCGGAGTAGAACTGCACGCGCCGCCCACCTGACACCTCGGGCTGCGCCAGGACCCGCACGTCGAGGTGGTTGAAGGCCTTGACGACACGCGCGCCCGGCACGAACTCGCGGAACACTTCGGTTGAATACTTTCCGCCGAGATCGATCGCCTTGATGCCATAGGCCGCGAGCGGATTGCTCGGGTCTTTCGCATCGGGTGAATTGGGGTCGAGAAACTCGACCGGGTTGGTGCCATCGATGACGATGCGGCCGTTCCAGGCCGGCAGGCCGCGCAGCGCCTTGCCGAGGTCCACCCACCGCACGGCGACGAGAACGATCTCGGCACTCGCCGCTTCTGCCAGCGTGCCTGCCTTGATGGAGGGTCCGACTTCCTCGATCAGAGGCGCCAGCGATGCGGGCCCGCGGCTGTTGGAAATCGTGGCCGCAATACCCTTCTTCGCAAGCGCTCGCGCCACGTTGGAACCGAGGCCGCCTGCGCCGATGATGCCGATGCTCATTGTTTTCATGCCTTCTGATAGATGAATGGTTTAGGGCAACGCTGAACAAGTCCCTTGCGGGCGGTGCATCCTCGTTTTGGGCGGTCTGCGGCGTTGCAAATGCTCGCGATACCGGCAGGTATCGCTGCGCTTTGCGCCTTGCAGCCCATCCCAAACCGAGGCGCGCCGCCTCGCAGGGACTTATTTAGCGTCGCCTTAGGAAAGACGGCTGGGCAGCTTGCCCGCTTGCCGCAGACGGGTACCGATGCGTCTGATCTCGGCTTCTCCCTGCGCGAGAGCCGCCTTGCTGGTGTGGACCGAGTAGTAGCCGGTCACCAGATCGTGTGGGTGCTTCACCGCCGAACCGAGCACGAACGACGTATCGCCCTGCGCCACGAAGTCGATGGCCTGGCCGGACTCTTCGAACACCGCGAGCTCGCCTGCGCTGACCGATCCACCGGCGGTGAGCTGCCCTGCATCGACCGCGACCCATGCCACCGTGTGGCCAGCGGGCGGCGTGTAGCGCCAGTGCTCGCCGTCGTGCAGGTGGACAGCGAGGTAGCTCATCGCCGAGGGTGCCGGGATGGCGCTCTGCGCGCCACCGTAGTGCCCCAGCAGCACGCGCGCCGGGCCTTCCTGCGGCACTTGTGAAGGCGCGAGGTACAGGCTTTCAGCCGGCGCGTTTTCTTCAGCGGCCGGCAAGGCAACCCAGAGCTGGAAGCCCTTCACCGGCGTGTTGCCGACCGGTGCGCCGGTGTGCCACACGCCGCTGCCAGCGCGCATCCATTCCACACCGCCACTGACCAGAACACCTTCCTTGCCGGTCGTGTCTTCATAACGCACGCTCCCTTCTTGCATGAAGGTCAGCGTGGCGATGCCGGAATGCGGGTGCATGCCGAAGCCCTGGCGATCGGCCGTGGGCTCGAAGCTGAACAGGTCGAGAAAGATGAACGGCTTCAGGATCTCGCCGAGATCGCCGGGGCTCATGAGCCGCGTGATCGGCCCATGCTTGGTGCCGCGGGTGCGGTGGACGATCGAGCGCGTTTGCGTGGCCACAGCGGTGTTCATGCGGCACTCCTTGTATTGAGCGTGTTGGCCCACCAGTGCCGTGGTGGCCGCTGCTGCCAGGACACAAATGCCGACAGCGCACCCAACACCAACGCGGGCAACGGATTGCCACCGATCAGCACGAGGTGGGTCGCGACGGCACCGACCATGGTGGCGAGCAGCAACACGCCCCCAAAGAAGCCGGTCGCAGGCACGAGCAGCAGCACCGCACCGACCAGTTCAACGACACCGGTCACGATGCGAAACCACTGGCCGAAGCCGACGGCGTCGAACACCTGGACCATCTGCTGCACGCCAGCCAGCTTGGCCGCGCCAGCGGCACCGAACGCCAGTGCCAGGAGGATGCGAACGCCCCAGACGACACGGCGCCGTGTGGGAGTCATTGAAGTGGAAGAAGTGAGCATGATTTGCGAGTTCCTTGTGCGTGTTTGCGGCGCTGGACGAAGCCAAGCGATCCGATGCATGAAGCTTAGGCAGCCATCCATTCCACGACTAGCCGGCACAATTGGATTGCACTCATCCATTTGCACAAGGAATCTTTCATGCTGGACCTCAACGACGTCGCCATGTTTGTGCAGGTGGTGCGCAGCGGCAGCTTTGCCGAGGCGTCGCGGCGCCTCGGCGTGCCACCCAACACGGTGAGTCGTCGCATCCAGCAACTCGAAGCCGAGCTCGGTACGCGGCTGATGCAGCGCTCCACCCGCAAGCTCGCACTCACCAGCGCCGGGCAGGCCTTTCACGAGCGCTGCGCCAGCGCGGTCGATGGGCTGGTCGATGCGGGCCAGGAGCTGATGACGGGCAGCGATGAACCCAGCGGCCTGGTGCGCGTGGCCACCACGGCAGACTTCTTCGACTTCTTCCCGATGGAGTGGGTGGCCGAGTTTCTGGCCGCACACCCCCGTGTTCGGCTCGACTTCGTGCTCAGCGACGCCCGGTCCGATCTGATCGCCGAGCGCATCGACGTCGCGCTTCGCGGCGGGCCGCTTGAAGACTCCGGCTTCATCGCGCGCCAGATCTCGGGCGCTCGCAGCGATGGCCTGGTGGCCAGCCCGGCCTACATCGCTGCGCGCGGGGCGCCGACCACGCTGCAAGACCTGGCAGACCACGACTGCATGGGCTTCGCCCATTCCGGCGGCCGCACCCTCTGGCGCTTGTCCGGGCCCGATGGCGTGGAAGAAGAAGTGCAGGTGTCCGGCCGCTTCAGCGGCAACACCGCGCAGGCCGTGCGCAAGGCCACGCTCGCCGGCCTCGGCATCGCCCTGTTGCCGCCGACGATGATCCGGCGCGACCTGCGAGAAGGCCTTCTCGTACCGGTGCTGCCGCAATACCGACGCGACGGCTACGGCCTGAACCTGCTGTACCCCAGCCGGCGCCATTTGCCGCTCGCGGTGTCGGCGTTCATCGACCTGGTGATGGAGAAGCTGAGCGACGTTGAAGAGTTGCCGGCTTGTCCCGTTCCAGCGCCCGCCCCGGTCTGCGCCGAGCCGGGCTCGCCCGAGACTTGATGCACGCCGACGTTGCATTGGGTACGTCATTTGCCGATTGCTCTGGTCGAGTTCCGACACCTGACTGGGAGATCACATGGACCCACACATCACTGTCATCACGCTTGCGGTCGCCGACCTAGAACGGTCGGTGGCGTTCTACCGAGACTGGCTCGGCCTTGCAACAAAGGGCATCGTCGGCAAGGACATCGAGAACGGCGCCGTTGCGTTCTTCAATCTGCAATCGGGCATGAAGCTGGCGCTGTGGCCGCGCAAGAGCATCGCAGCCGACACGGGCCTCGAAGCGTCTGCGCCGTCTCCGACGGATCTCACCATCGGCCACAACGTGAACTCCGAAGCGGAGGTCGACGCCGTCATGAAGCAGGCCACTGCCGCAGGCGCCGTCATCGTCAAACCCGCCCAGGCCACCAGCTACGGTGGCTATGCCGGCTACTTCCAGGACCCGGACAAGCACGTCTGGGAAGTGATCTTCAATCCCGGATTTGCCTCGCTGGGCTGAGGCCTCGGTGAAGGCGCATGGCCATCTCCGACACGACGACGTTCAAATTGAACCGAGAGGTACCTCAGCCCCGGCGCGCCGCCTCGATCTTGGCGATGTCGATCTTCTTCATCGTCATCATCGCGTCGAAGGCGCGCTTGGCCGCCGCGCGATCGGGGTCGCAGACGGCAGCCGTGAGCGCGCGCGGCGTGATCTGCCACGACAGGCCCCACTTGTCCTTGCACCAGCCGCATTCGCTCTCCTGACCCCCGTTGCCAACGATCGCGTTCCACAGACGGTCGGTCTCGGCCTGGTCATCGGTCGCGACCTGGAATGAGAAAGCCTCGCTGTGCTTGAACATCGGCCCGCCGTTGAGCCCCAGGCAGGGAATGCCCATCACGGTGAAGTCGACCGTCAGCACGTCGCCCTGCTTGCCGTCCGGAAAGTTGCCCGGCGCGCGCATCACCGCGCCCACCGAGCTGTTGGGAAACACTTCGGCGTAGAAGCGAGCCGCTTCCTCGGCCGTGCCGTCGTACCAAAGACAAATGGTGTTCTTGCTGGGCATGTTCGG
>Ga0307515_10002443_pt1 | contig 40478 bp, 45 predicted proteins | sample 17_EM_MG_FD_194513 | JGI IMG/M metagenome (GOLD analysis project Ga0307515, IMG submission 194513) | Populus trichocarpa ectomycorrhiza microbial communities from riparian zone in the Pacific Northwest, United States - 17_EM | ecosystem: Host-associated > Plants > Roots > Unclassified | place... | reverse complement strand
CGGCCACCTCGCCGAGCGCCTGGCGGATCAGCGGGTGATCAAACTGCGCATGCAGCAACGCTTCGGCCGGCAGCTCGCGGATCGAGATGGTGTGCAGGCTGGTCGCCACCGATTGCAGTTGCGACTGGGCCAGGTGCAGCAGGCTGCCTGAGCGCGAGGTGACAGAGGGGCTGCCGAGAATGCCGACAATCTTCATGGAGACGTTCGTGATGGAAGGAGGCCACGATACGAAGCACGCCTCATTTGGTAAACGAACAAGAACGGCTTTCGATAGAGGCATTCCGAATACCGCCGACACATGCAGCGCGCATGCATATGAGAAATGCGAGGTTCTCGCGGTGACCGCTGCACCCTAGGCTCAACCTCTTTTCAGCAGAGGCTTGCACCCATGTCACGCGATCTCATCGACACCGGCCGGCGCGGCCTGGTGCTGTCCGGCCTGCTGGCCGGTACCCTGCCCACATGGGCGCAGGCGAACGAGAGCATCCGCATCGGCTACCAGAAGTCGTCGACGCTGATGATCTTCTTGAAGTCGCGCGGCACGCTCGAGAAGGCGCTTGCGCCGTTGAAGGTGTCGGTGCAGTGGCACGAGTTCAGCTCGGGCCTGCCGCTGCTCGAAGCATTGAACATCGGCGGGCTCGACCTGAGTGCCGACGTGGCCGACGCCGTGCCGCCGTTCGCATTGGCGGCCGGCGCCAAGCTCACCTACTACGCGACCGAAACGCCCTCGCCCACCGCGCAGGCGATCGTCGTGAAGCAGGATTCACCCATCACCACCGTGGCGCAACTGAAGGGCCAGCGCGTGGCCTTTGCGAAAGGTGCCGGTGCGCACTATCTGGTGCTGGAAGCCCTGGCCAAGCAAGGCCTGAGCATCAAGGACATCGACCCCGCCTACCTGTCGCCCGCAGATGGCCGCGCGGCATTCGAGCGCGGCAGCGTGGCGGCGTGGGTGATTTGGGACCCTTTCCTCGCAGCGGTGCAGCGGCAAGCCAATGCACGCATCTTGCAAGATGGCACCGGGCTCGCGAGTTACCGACGCATTTACCTGGCGAGCACGCCGTATGCCCAGCGGCGCGCCGATGTGTTGACGGTGGTGTACGACGAGTTGGCGCGTGCCGGCGAGTGGATCAAGGCCAACCCGGTGGCTGCCGCGGAATGGAATGCACCGGTGCTCGGCCTCGATGCAGCGACCGTGGAGGCCGCCAACAAGCGCCGAAGCTACGCGGTGCAACCGGTGGATGCCACCTCACTGAGCGAACAGCAGCGCATTGCCGATGTGTTCACGCAACAAAGCATCATCCCCAAGAAGGTGGTGGTAAACGAGTCACCGGTCTGGAAACGCGGCTGACACGCCCACCACATTGCTCAGGAAATCACTCAGGGCTTCGTGCCTTCCTTGATTTCCTTCTTCTCGTTCTCGTGGATCACCTGGGCTGCCGCCTTCTCTTGCTTGGCGGTGGCACGCGCTTCCTTCTTGCATGCGTGTTCGGCCATGCCGTTGGCGGAGGTTTCGCAATCGGCCTTGTTCAAGTCCTTGTTGGCATCGGCAATCTTCTTGCGAGCCTTGTACTCGGCCTTGGAATGGACCTTCGCGTCCTTGGCTTCCTGCGACTGGATCACCGGGGCCGGGGTGGACGGCGAATCAGGCTGCGTCTGGGCAGACGCCACACCGTAGCTCAGGGTCGCGGCAATCATCGTGGCGAGCAGTTTTTTGTTCATGCTATCTCCTATCAGTCGACTGGACACCCAGCCTAATGAGGATGCGGCAAGTGGTGTGCCGCGTTTCGGCTCCAAGGGCCCTGGCCGGCAATATTTGCCGGCGTTTGAGATGATGCGCACCTATGACTGCGCCCGTGATTCACCCGCCCCTGCTCGTGGCCTGCCTGTGCGCGCAATGGTGCGGCAGCTGCCGTGACTACCGCGCCACCTTCGACGAGATTGCCGCAGCTTTCCCGGGCATGCGTTTCGTGTGGGTCGACATCGAAGACGAAGCCGATTTTGTGGACCCGGTGGAGGTGGAGAACTTCCCCACGCTGCTGATCGCCGCTGACGACGGCGCGAGGTTCTTTGGGCCGCTGCTGCCGCACAAGGAAACGCTGGTCCGCATGCTGCAGGTGCATGCCGATGCAACGAGTGGCTCGCTGCTGCCCGATGCAGGGGTGCAGGCGCTGGTGAAGCGCCTGCAGGCGCGCGAAGCCTAGGCTTCCAGGCTTCTGTCGAAGGTGTTGCGCACGTCGAGCCGCTGCTTCAGCAGGCCGGCGTCGAGGTAGAAATCTGCCGTGCGCTGCTGCTCGGCCACCACCTCGGCATCGATCTTCTGCCAGCGCGTCTTGCGCCGTTCGAACTGCAGCTTCGCGGCCTCTTTCGGAATGCCGATCACACGTGCCAGCGCATTCGCGAAGTCGTCGCTGTGCTGGTACGACCAGGCCTGCGCGCGCTCGACGCGCAGTTTGAAATCGCGCAGCACCTCGGCCTTGGCGCGCAACGCCGTGTCGGTGGCCGCCAGGTAGCTCAGGCCCGACCAGAGACCACGGCCGTTGACCAACACGCGCGCGTGGCCGCCGGTTTCGGCAAGTGCCGTATAGGGCTCCCAGGTGGCCCATGCGTCGACCGAGCCCGAGGTCAGCGCCAGTTTGGCCTCGGCCGGCGGCAAGAACCGGAAATTCACGTCATTACCCGTCAAACCTGCCGATGCCAGCGCGCGCAGCGTGACGAAATGGCCGATGGAACCGCGGTTGGTGCCGACACTTTTTCCCTTCAGGCTGGCAGCATCTTTGAGCGGAGAGTTGCCGAGTACCAGCACTGCCGTGCCATAGGCATCGGAGCGGTTGACGGCAAAGGCCTTGATTTTCGCGCCGGACGCGAGCGCGAACAGCAGGGGCGCATCGCCGATCGGGCCGAGGTCCACCGCTTCGGCATTCAGCGCTTCGGCGAGGGGCGCCGCGGCGGGGAACTCGGTCCACTGGATGTCGTAGGGCAGATTGCGAAGTTCGTCGGCCGCTTCGAGCAAGGCACGCAAGCCGCCTTTCTGATCACCAGCGCGCAGCACGGGCCGGGCCTGTGCAGTGGCGTATCGGCTGAAGGTCACTGCTGCGCTCGCCGCGATCGCGGCATTGCAATGGCGGCGCTTCATGCTCAGGCCGCCTGCCGCTGTGCTTCGCGCGCCGCAAGGCGTTGGGCCACCAGCGCGCGTGTGCGCGGGATCAGCTCGCGGCCATAGTCGAGCGCATCTTCCAGCGGGTCGAAGCCACGGATGAGGAAGGTGGTGACGCCGAGGTCGTAGTAGTCGAGCAAGGCATCGGCCACCTGCTCGGGCGTGCCGACGAGCGCGGTGCTGTTGGAGCGCGCACCGGTCTCTTGTGCGATGGCAGTCCACAGGCGTTTGTCGGCGCGGTCGCCGTGCGTGGCGGCCGCGAGCAGCCGCTTGGCGCCTTCACTCTGTTGCGGACCGCCGCGTGCGAAGCCTTGTTCGACACGCAGGCGCTTGGTCTCGGCCAGGATGTTTTCGGCACGCTCCCACGCCGCCGATTCGGTCGCCGCGAGGATGGGACGGAACGACACGCTGAAGCGCACGCTGCGGCCGTGGCTCGCTGCTTCAGCGCGCACACGCGAGGTCAGTTCGCGCGCCTGCGTCTGGCTCTCGCCCCACAGCGCATACACGTCGGCGTGCTTGCCCGCCACGCGAATGGCTGCCTCGGACGCCCCGCCGAAATAGATCGGCACGTGCGGTTGCTGCAGCGGCTTGATGTCGGAGAAGGCCTTGTCGAACCGGTAGTGGGTGCCGAAGTGGTCGAACGGTGCGTCGCTCGCCCAGACGCGGCGCAGGATGTCGAGGTACTCGTCGGTGCGCTCGTAGCGCTGGTCGTGGCCGAGGTAGTCGCCATCGCGGCGCTGCTCTTCGTCGGAGCCGCCGGAGATGAAGTGCACCGCGAGCCGCCCGCCGGTGTAGTGGTCGAGCGTGGCGAACTGGCGCGCCGCCAGCGTCGGCGCCACGAAGCCCGGGCGGTGCGCGAGCATGTAGTGCACGCGCTCGGTGACCGAGGCGGCATAGGCCACCGTCAGCATCGCATCGGGGCTGGTGGAGTGATACGGCACGAGCACGCGGTCGAAGCCGGCGAACTCGTGCGCCTGCGCAAAGTCGCGCACATAGCCGCGGTCGATCACCGGGCCGCTGGCGGGGTGGGTCTCGGAGACCCTCTGCGGCTGAATCATGCCGATGAATTCGATGCTCATGGGGCGCCTCGCTCGGTGGGAAGACAACGATGGCGCTAAGGTATCGGCGCGCACAGCAGCGGCATACGAATGAAAGCGAGCATGCTTATTCGCCACAGATTTGCGAGACTGCGGCCTCAGGCGCGAAGGAACGTCGAATGAGCACCTCACCACTCTCCAACCCCGCACCGTTGCGTCGCTTCGTCGGCTCGGTCACGGCACTGGTCGACCGCAGCCAGGACGAAACACTGCTCGTGCGCGAAGGCAGCGCACTGTTGCGCGAGCTGATCGCACGCGACGACTGGTTGCCCGACGAGCTGACGAAACCGCACCCGCAGTACTACCAGCAGTACCTGCTGCACGCCGACGCGCAGGAGCGCTTCAGCGTCGTGAGCTTCGTGTGGGGGCCGGGCCAGGCCACGCCGATTCACGACCACACGGTGTGGGGGCTGATCGGCATGCTGCGCGGCGGCGAAGTCGCCCAAGATTACCGGCCCGGGCCGGGCGGTGCGCTGGTGGCGCACGGCGCGCCGCGCACGCTGAAGCCTGGCGACGTGGAAGCGGTGTCGCCCACGATCGGTGACGTGCACCGCGTGAGCAACCTCTACCCCGACCAGGTGTCGATCAGCATCCACGTGTACGGCGCCAACATCGGCGCAGTGCGCCGCCATGTGTACACCGAAGACGGCCAGCGCAAGCCGTTCGTCTCGGGTTATTCGAACGCTTGGTTGCCCAACCTGTGGGACCGCTCCAAGGAACTGACCCAGTGACAACTTACCAAGACGTGCGCGCCGCTCTGTTGGCGCGCGAAGAGATCGCACTGCTCGACGTGCGCGAGGAAGACCCTTTCGCGCAGGCCCACCCGCTGTTCGCGGCCAACCTGCCATGGTCGCGGCTCGAGCTCGAAGCGTGGCAGCGCATTCCGCGGCGTGACACGCGTGTGGTCCTGTATGACAACGCCAGCGACGACGGCGAGGGCTTGGCCGCCGACACGGCGGAGCGCCTGCGCGCGCTCGGCTACACCGACGTGAGCCTGCTCGACGGCGGCCTGGCCGGCTGGCGCGATGCAGGCGGCGAGTTGTTCCGCGACGTCAACGTGCCGAGCAAGTCCTTCGGCGAGCTGGTGGAGTCGCAACGCCACACCCCCTCGCTCACCGCCGAAGAGGTGAAGGCCCTGCTTGATGCCGGCACCGACATGGTGGTGCTCGATGCGCGGCGCTTCGATGAGTACAACACCATGAGCATCCCCAGCGCGATCAGCGTGCCGGGTGCCGAACTGGTGCTGCGCGCACGGGCGCTCGCGCCGAACCCGGCCACACGTGTGATCGTGAACTGTGCGGGGCGCACGCGCAGCATCATCGGCACGCAATCGCTGGTGAACGCGGGCTTGCCGAACCCAGTGGCCGCCCTGCGCAACGGCACCATCGGCTGGACGCTCGCCGGCCAGGCACTGGACCACGGGCAAGCGCGGCGGGCCGGCCCTGTCGACGAAGCCACACACCGAACGGCATTGGCCCGGGCCAGGCGAGTGGCCGACGCGTCCGGCGTGCGCCGCATCGCGCTGCAGTCTCTCGCGACGCTGGAAGAACCGGGCCGCACCCTCTACCGCTTCGACGTGCGCCACCCCGAGGAATACGCCGGCGGCCACGTGCGCGGCTTCAGCAGCGCACCGGGTGGGCAGCTGGTGCAGGAGACCGACATGTTTGCGCCGGTGCGTGGCGCACGCATCGCACTGGTCGACGACGACGGCGTGCGCGCCTCGATGACGGCCTCGTGGCTGGCGCAGATGGGCTGGGAGGTCTACATGGTCGATGGCGCGCAAGCGAATGACTTCGACGACACGCAGCCCGTGAAGCGCCAACCCACCGTCACCAGCGCGCGCATGGTGACTCCCGCGCAGCTCTTCCAGTGGCGCGCGGACGGCGGCGACGCCACGCTGGTCATCGACCTCGGCCCCAGCATGCGCTACGTGAAACAGCACGTGCCGGGCGCGTGGTTCGCGTTGCGCTCGCAGCTCGGGAGTGCCTTGAAGACCCTGCCGCCGCACGACCGCATCGTGCTCACTGACGACACGGGCGAGCTGAGCGCCTTTGCCGTGAACGACGAGAGCCTGCAGCACGAAGCCGAAGTGTGGTCGCTCGAAGGCGGCAATGCCGTGTGGATCGCGGCAGGCCACCACACCGAGAAAGGCGAAGCGCGCCTCGCCTCACCGCGCATCGACCGCTACCGGCGGCCGTATGAAGGCACCGACAACCCGCGCGAAGCGATGCAAGGCTACCTGGACTGGGAGTTCGGCCTCGTCGAGCAACTGGGACGCGATGGCACGCACGGGTTCAAGGTGCTGAGCGCCGAGGCAATCGCGGCTGCTGGTTAGGCCTTCGGCGCAGCAGCGATGCCGAGCGTCGCAAAGTTGATTGCCGCGTCGGCCGCATAGCCACCCGGCATCACGTCACCGGCGGCACTGGAGAGCTGGAACGCACCTTCCATCAGCGCCACCAGGCCCGCAGCGAGTGCAGCAGCGCCATCCGTCGAACGGCGGCGCTCAGTGCAGCAGTCGGCCACCAGCTGCGTCAGTTCGGCCAGCTCGGCTGCCACGGCCTGCTGGTACAGCGCCCTCACCTCCGGCTGGCGCACGGCTTCGGCGCCGACCATCACCCAGGCCGCCACCATGTCGGGCGCCGCGCCCTCACCCAGGCCCAGGCGCGCCTCGATGTAGGCATGCAGCCGCCCGCTGGGGCCGCCCGCTTTCGCAGCCGCCTGCTCGAAGCGGGCGCGTGCGAACTCGACGATGCCCTGGACCAGCGAGACGAGGATCTCCTGCTTGCTCTTGAAGTGGTAGTGGATCAGCCCCGGCGTGAGCCCGGCTTCGCGCGCAATGGCCTGGATGGTCGCCTTCTCGTAGCCGTGGCGTGCCATCACCGGCAGCATGGCGGCCACGATGGCTGCCCGGCGGTGTTCGGTGTTCGCTGTGCTTGCGGTTCGGGCCATGGGCGTGATTTATTTGGTTGATCAACCAAATTATAGTTGCACCCGACCAGCAGCGGCTCTAGACTGCAATTAATTGGTCAATCAACCAATTAATTGCAGCTCCCTCGGAAAGCAGCTTATGCATGCCCTGGCTTCACATGACGCCCTCGTTATCAACTCCCTTCCCGCGAACGTCGGCTTCTGCGCCGTGGTCCCCGGCTTTCTGTCGGCCGACGAATGCCGGCAGCACATCGCGCGAAGCGAGGCGCGAGGATATGTGACTGCCGGCAGAGACTACCCGCCTTCGTACCGCAACAACGACAGGCAGGTGCTCGACGACGCGGCGTTTGCACACTCCTTGCTGGAGCGCCTGGTACCGCACGCTCCCGCCACGCTGGCTCGCGACAAGATGCTCTGGGCACTGGAGGGCATCAACGAGCGCTTTCGCTTCTGCCGCTACCGTGCGGGCCAGCAGTTCAACATCCACCAGGACGGTGTGCATCACCGCGGCCCGGGCCGGCAGTCGTGCCTCACCTTCATGATCTACCTCACCGATGGCGATGACTTTGGCGGTGGCGACACCTTGTTCTATTCCGCCGGCCCGGCCGGTGAGGCCGACGGCACGCCCGCACGCCTCATCGGCCGTGTGAGGCCACGCGCCGGAAGCCTGATCCTCTTCGACCACCACCTGTGGCACGCCGGCGAAGCAGTCACCTCGGGCGTGAAGCACATCCTGCGCAGCGACGTGATCTATCGCCGGCAAGCAGTCGACGCGGATACGGCACCGGGCGCTTTCGAACCTGCACACGAAGGCTATGTGTGGACGTTGGCTCGCACCGCCGCCGACGCCCTGGCCAGCGGCGGGCGCGACAGCCTCATCCGGCTCTGGCGCAACGACGGTCGGTCGCTGGGTTCGCTGCAAGGTCACCACCAGTCGGTGCTCGGGCTCGCAGCGCTGCCTGGCGGGCGCCTGGCCTCTGTCTCTCGCGACCGCAGCCTGCGCCTGTGGGACGTGGCGGCGCTGCGCTGCGAGCGTGTCGTCACTGCCCACACCGCGAGTGTCTTGTCCGTCGCCGCCCTGCCAGGCGGCGATCTCGCCACCAGCGGCGCCGATTCGCTGGTGAAGCTCTGGCGCGACAACGGCGACGCGCTGGCCACGCTCCGCGGCCACCAAGGCTGGGTCTGGCGTGTGGCGGCGCTGGCCGACGACGTGCTGGCCTCGGCCTCGGAAGATGGCACGCTGAAACTATGGCGGCGCGCCGATGGGCAGTGCCTGCACACGCTGCCGGGCAGCGCGCCGCTGCGCGATGTGCTCGCGCTCGACGGCAGGCGGCTGGTGAGCGGCGACATCGAAGGCCGGCTCGCGGTCTGGGAGTCGGACGGCGGTACCTGGCAGCTGACGCATCGCCTGCAGGCTCACGACGCCGCCGTGCGTCGGCTGCGCATGCTGGGCCCTGGCCTTCTGGCGACGGCGGGCGAAGACAACCGCGTCCGCGTCTGGCGGCTGGCGGATCTGTCGCTGCTGTCGCAGTCCCGGCACGACAACTTCGTCACCGACGTGCTGCCTCTGCCCAACGGCGGGCACCTGAGCTGCTCGTACGATGGGCGCATTGCCACCCACTCACCCGCGAGCGCGATGTGAACGACCATGTGAATGACCTTCAGGCAAGCTGGCAGTCGGCATGGGCTGCAGCAGGCTGGGCCGACCCAGGTCACGCTCTGTTCGACGATCTGTTGCTGCGCTACAGCGAGCCGCAACGCCGGTACCACACGCTGCAGCATCTGGGCGAATGCCTGGCTCAGGCCCCGCGCATCACAGCGCTGGCCGAGCGACCGGGCGAGGTGCTGATTGCGCTGTGGTTCCACGACGCGGTGTACGACATCGGCCGTCGCGACAACGAAGCCCGCAGCGCGGTGATGGCACGCGATGCCGTGCGGGCCGCCAGCGGCGGCGATGAAGCCGCGCAACGCGTGCACGGCCTGGTGATGGTCACCGAGCACCACGCGGTGCCTCGCAACCGCGACGCGCAGGTGCTGGTCGACGTGGACCTGTCCATCCTCGGCGCAGCGCCGGCTCGCTTCGACGAATACGAGCGACAGGTGCGCGATGAATACCGCCACGTGCCGGAATTCCTGTTCCGCAGCAAGCGGCGTGCGGTACTCGAAGGTTTTGTGCAGCGCCAGTGCATCTTCAACACCGAGGCCTACGTGCATGCGCTGGAAGCGCAGGCACGCGACAACCTGCGACGTTCGATTCATCAGCTGCGCGGCTGATCCTTAATCGTCCACTCAGCAGGTCTTCGCATCGCGGGGCTGCGCCCGGCGCTTCGAGCTTCGGCACCCACACCGAACAGAGGTTCATGGAGCACACTGAATAAGCACAATAATGCCTATTCACCCAAAAAGATCTGTGCGGCGGTCTGGCAATCAAGCAAACAGCCGCCCCTGGGATTTACCCGACAACGTGCACTATAGTGCTTGACACCTTTCCACTGCAGAATTACGCTTCATGAGAAGCACAATAATTCATCATCGTTGGGTTGGCAATCGCGGCCCCCGACGTACCGTAGGAACCAGGCATGCCGCAGCAACACTTTCGCGCGCTGATCAGCGACCTGACCTCGCAAATCGCCGGTCGGCCGCTCGACGCTGAACTCGACCGCTGGCTCAACGCACACCACGGCGCAAGCTCGTCTCGCTACGAGTCAATCAAGCAGGCCTGCGTCGACGCCGTTGCCGAAGGCTGGATGTGTGAGCGCGAAGGCGGCGGCATTCGCTACGGGCGTGTGCTGAAGGCCGATGACGACCTGCACCGGTTCTCGGTCGACGTGGTCGACATGAACGACGTGATCGGCCCGCACCACCGGCATCCGCAAGGCGAGATCGACCTGATCATGCCGCTGGAAGGCAATGCACTGTTCGACGGCCGCCCGGCCGGCTGGTGCGTCTACCCACCCGGCAGCGCCCACCGTCCCACCGTGACGCAGGGCCGTGCCCTGGTTCTCTACCTCCTGCCCGAAGGGCGGATCGAATTCACCCGAGCCTGACCATGCTTGCCACGCTTCCCAATTTTCTCGGTGGCCGCTGGCAAGCCGGCCATGGCTCCGGCACGCCACTCGTCGACCCCGTGCTCGGAACCGAGCTGGTTCGCGTCGATGCCGGCGGGCTCGACCTCGAGGCCGGCTTTGCGTATGCGCGCGACGAGGGCGGCGCAGCGCTGCGCGCCCTCACCTACCGCCAACGGGGTCAGTTGCTGGCCGAGGTGGTGAAGTTGCTGCAGTCGAATCGCGACGCGTACTACGAGATCGCCACCGCCAACAGCGGCACCGTGAAAAACGACTCGGCGGTGGACATCGACGGCGCGATCTTCACGCTGGGCCACTACGCCAAGCTGGGCGACACGCTCGGCGACACCCGACTGCTGCGCGACGGCGAGCCGGTGCGCCTGGGGAAGGACCCGCTGTTCCAGTCGCAGCATGTGTTGACCCCGACACGCGGCGTCGCGCTGTTCATCAACGCATTCAACTTTCCCGCCTGGGGCCTGTGGGAAAAGGCCGGCCCGGCGCTGCTGTCGGGCGTGCCGGTCATCGTCAAGCCGGCCACTGCGACGGCTTGGCTCACGCAGCGCATGGTGCGCGACGTCATCGACGCCGGTGTGTTGCCGGCCGGCGCGCTGTCCATCGTCTGCGGAAGCTCCGCCGGGCTGATGGATGCACTGCAGCCATTCGACGTGGTGTCGTTCACCGGCTCGGCCGAAACCGCAGCCGTCATCCGCTCACACCCCGCCGTCGCGCAGCGCTCGGTGCGGGCCAACATAGAGGCCGACAGCCTCAACGCGGCGCTGCTGCTGCCTGACGCGCAGCGGGGCGGCGAGGCCTTCAATCTGCTCGTGCGAGAAGTGGTGCGCGAGATGACCGTGAAGTCGGGCCAGAAATGCACCGCGATCCGGCGCGTGTTCGTACCGGCGAACCTGTTCGATGCCGCGGCCGAGGCGATCTCGGCCAAGCTGTCGGGCATCACGGTCGGCAATCCGCGCAACGAGACGGTCCGCATGGGGTCGCTGGTCAGCCGCGCGCAGCTGAACGCGGTCGCCGAAGGGCTGGGCCTGCTGCGCCAAGAAGCTGCCGTGATCCACGACGGCACCTCCCATGCGCTGGTCGATGCCGACACCTCGGTGTCGGCATGCATCGGCCCGACGCTGCTGGGCGTACGCGATGCAGACCAGGCTTCACGCGTCCACAGCGTCGAGGTCTTCGGCCCCGTCGCGACGCTCGTTCCGTACCGCTCGCTGGAGCATGCCGTCGACCTCGTGCGACGCGGCCAGGGCTCGCTGGTCACGTCGCTCTACGGCGGCGAGCCGCTCGCACTGGCCCATGCATCGGCCGAACTCGCGTCGACGCAGGGCCGCGTGCACGTCGTCTCGCCAGACGTCGCCACGCTGCACACCGGCCACGGCAACGTGATGCCGATGTCGCTGCACGGCGGCCCGGGCCGTGCGGGCGGCGGAGAAGAACTGGGCGGCCATCGGGCACTCGGCTTCTATCACCGGCGGACAGCGATCCAGGCCAGCCGTGCGGTGCTCGACGCCTTGCCCGCCGCCTGATCCGCACGCTTCATTCATTGCCCGCCACCGAGGACGCCGCCATGGGCAAACTGCCGACACTCCCCTGCAACGATGATGGCTTCAACGTCGCCCGCCACCTGCTCGACCTGAACACCGGCCGCAGCGCCAAGATCGCCTACACGGACGATCACGAAACGCTGAACTACGGCGAGCTGGCCGACCGGGTGCGCCGCATGGCTGCCGCACTGATCGGTGCGGGGCTGCGTCGCGAAGACCGCGTGCTGCTGCTGATGCACGACAACACCGACTGGCCGGTGAGCTTTCTCGGCGCCCTGTACGCCGGCATCGTTCCGGTGGCCGTCAACACGCTGCTGACCGCTGACGACTACGCCTTCATGCTGCACGACAGCCGGGCCCAGGGCGCGCTGGTCTCCGGGGCACTGCTGCCCACCCTGCAAGCGGCCATGGACAAGGGCGGGCACGAGGTGCGCACCGTCTTCGTGTCGCGCCCCGACGGGGCACTGCCGCCATCGGCGAGCGCGATTCGCGACACGCTTCGCAGCCATGAGCCGCTGCCCTCCGCAGCAAGCACCTTGGCCGACGACCCCGGCTTCTGGCTCTATTCGTCCGGCTCCACCGGCAAGCCGAAGGGCACGGTCCACACCCACGGCAACCCGTACTGGACAGCCGAGCTGTACGGCAAGTCCATCCTCGGCCTCACCGAGAACGACGTCTGCTTCTCCGCGGCCAAGCTGTTCTTCGCCTACGGGTTGGGCAACGCGCTGACCTTTCCGTTGTCGGTGGGCGCGAGCGTGGTGCTCATGGCGGAACGTCCGACCCCCGACGCGACCTTCAAGCGCTGGACACAGGCCCGCCCCACCGTCTTCTTCGGCGCACCGACCGGCTTTGCCGGCATGCTGGCCTCGCCCAATCTCCCGGCACGCGGGCAAGTGGCGCTGCGCATGTGCTCGTCGGCCGGGGAAGCCTTGCCGGCCGAGCTCGGGCAGCGCTTCAAGGCGCATTTCGGCTGCGACATCATCGACGGCATCGGCTCGACCGAGATGCTGCACATCTTCCTGTCGAACCGGCCCGGCGACGTGCGCTACGGCACCACCGGCAAACCCGTCGAGGGCTACGAGCTGGAGCTGCGCGGCGAAGACGGCCGGCCGGTCGCCGACGGCGAGATCGGCGAGCTGTACATCAAGGGCCCGAGCGCGGCCCTCATGTACTGGGGCAACCGCGAGAAGACGCGCGAGACATTCCAGGGCGCCTGGACCAAGAGCGGCGACAAGTACGTTCGCGATGCCGAGGGCTACTACACCTATGCCGGCCGCAGCGACGACATGCTGAAGGTGAGCGGCATCTACGTCTCGCCCTTCGAAGTGGAAGCCACGCTGGCGCAGCACGAGGCCGTGCTCGAGTGCGCCGTCATCGGCGCGCAGGACGAAGAAGGCCTGGTCAAGACGAAGGCATTCGTCGTCCTCAAGCCGGGCCGGCAGGTTGACGAAGCGGAGCTGAAGGCCTTCGTCAAGGAACGGCTCGCCCCCTACAAATATCCGCGCTTCATCCAGTTCGTTGACGAGCTGCCGAAGACCGCAACCGGAAAGATCCAACGCTTCAAGCTGCGCGAGCTCGAGCGCAGGTCATGAGCGAGCCCGAATGGGTCAGCCTCGACTGGCAAGGTCGCCCGGTCCGCATCGAACACCAATGGATCGGGCGCGGCCTGGTCGACCGGCCGCTCGTCGTGTTCCTGCACGAAGGGCTGGGCTCGGTGTCGATGTGGAAGGACTTCCCCGCCCGGCTCTGCCATGCCGCCGGCGCGCGCGGCCTGGTCTATTCGCGCCCTGGCTATGGCCGCTCGACACCGCGGGAGCCCAACGAGCGATGGGCAACCGACTACATGCACCGGCAAGCACACGAGCTGCTGCCGGCTTTGCTGCATGCGTTGCATGTGACTGAGAACCCCTGGCTCTTCGGCCACAGCGACGGTGCCTCGATCGCGCTGCTGCACGCCTCGCGCTTCCCGGCGTCGGTGGCCGGCCTGGTGCTGCTCGCGCCGCACATCTTCGTCGAGGAGTACGGGCTGCGCAGCATCCGCGCGGCGCGCGACGCCTACGACAGCACCGACCTGCGCGCGAAGCTCTCGCGCTACCACGACGATGTCGACTCGGCGTTCTGGGGCTGGAACCACATCTGGCTGGACCCGGCGTTCGAAGCCTGGAACATCGAGCGCGAGCTACCGGCGATCCGCTGCCCGGTGCTGGCGGTCCAGGGCCTGGACGACGAATACGGCACGCTGACCCAGATCAACGGCATCGCGAAACAGGTGCCGCAGACGCACCTGCTCGAACTCGCCGACTGCCGCCACTCGCCCCACCGCGACCAGCCCGACGCGCTGATCGAGGCGACGGCACGCTTCATCCAGAACCATCACAAAGGAGACAGACGATGACCCTCACCCGCAAGACCCTGCTCAGCGCCACGATTGCCGCAGCAGCGCTGTGCGCCGCACCGCTTTCCCACGGCCAGGCGCAGGGCAAGCTCAAGGTCGGCCTGATGCTGCCGTACACCGGCACCTATGCCTCGCTGGGCAACGCGATCGAGAACGGCTTTCGCCTGTACATCGGCGAGCAGGGCGGCAAGCTCGCAGGGCGCGAGATCGAGTTCTTCAAGGTCGACGACGAGTCCGACCCATCGAAGGCCACCGACAACGTCAACAAGCTGATCAAGCGCGACGGTGTCGACGTGATCGTCGGCACCGTGCACTCCGGCGTGGCCATGGCCATGGCGCGCGCCGCGAAGGAAAGCGGCACGCTGCTGATCGTGCCCAACGCCGGCGCCGATGCGGTGACCGGCGCGATGTGCTCGCCCAACATCTTCCGCAGCTCGTTCTCTAACTGGCAATCTGCGTATGCGGCCGGCGACGTTGTCGCCAAACAAGGCAAGAAGAAGGCCATCACCATCACCTGGAAGTACGCCGCGGGCGACGAGATGGCCAGCGCCTTCAAGGAAGGCTTCGAGAAGAGCGGCGGGCAGGTCGTCAAGCAGTTGAACCTGCCCTTCCCCGGCGTGGAATTCCAGGCCCTGCTCACTGACATCGCAGCGCAGAAGCCCGACGCGGTGTTCGCCTTCTTCGCCGGCGGCGGCGCGGTGAAGTTCGTCAAGGACTATGCGGCCGCCGGCCTCAACAAGAACATCTCGCTGTACGGCCCCGGCTTCCTGACCGACGGCACGCTGGAAGCGCAAGGCGACGCCGCGCAAGGCATCTTCACGACGCTGCACTATGCCGACTCGCTGAACACGCCGCGCGACAACGCCTTCCGTCTGGCCTACGCCAAGACCTACAAGCAGCAACCCGACGTCTACGCGGTGCAGGGCTACGACGCCGGGCAGATCCTCTCGGTGGGCCTGAATGCAGTGAAGGGCGACGTGGGCAAGAAGGCCGAGTTCGCCGCCGCGGTGGAGAAGGCGACCATCGACAGCCCACGTGGCGCGTTCACGCTGTCCAAGGCGCACAACCCGGTGCAGAACATCTACCTGCGCAAGGTGGACGGCAAAGAGAACAAGGTGGTCGGCGTGGCGGCCAAGGCGCTGGCCGACCCGGCCCGTGGATGCAGGAGTTAGCCCCCCAGTCGCTGCGCTGCCGCCTTGCAGGCCGCGCTGGCCCAGAGGCCCAGCTCTTCGCCAGGCAAGAACAGTCCACTGGACTGTTCTTGTCCGGGCTCAGCCCCCGGGGGGCGCCACCCTTTCGACCAGCAAAGCTGGATCGTCGGGCGTGGCTTGAGGGGCGCTTGCTGCGCTTCGCTCATTCTTGTCACCGGCGGTATTGATGGACTTGGCGACCTTTCTCATCCAGTGCCTGAACTCGTTGCAGTACGGGTTGCTGCTGTTCCTCGTCGCTTCGGGGCTGACGCTGATCTTCGGGATCATGGGCGTGATCAACCTCGCGCACGGCAGCTTCTACATGATCGGCGCCTACATGGCCTATGCACTGGCGCCGGCCGTGGCGGCCACTTTCGGCGGCGGGTTCTTCGCGACGCTGGCGGTGGGCACGGCGCTGGCCGTGGTGTTGGGCTACGTGCTGGAGTGGGCGTTCTTCAGCTTTCTGTACCAGCGTGAGCACCTGCAGCAGGTGCTCATGACCTACGGCCTCATCCTCGTGTTCGAGGAGCTTCGCAGCTTGCTGGTCGGCGACGACGTGCACGGCGTGCAGATGCCGCCGCTGCTGGCGGGCAGCCTGCCGCTGGGCGAGCTGATGGTGTACCCGGTGTACCGCCTCTTCGTGTCCGCGGTGTGCCTGGCGCTGGCCGCCGGCATGTACGTGGTGTTCACGCGCACGCGGCTCGGGATGATGATCCGCGCCGGTAGCACGAACCGCGAGATGGTGCAGTCGCTGGGCATCGACATCAAGTTCCTCTACCGGGTGGTGTTCGCCGCGGGCGTCGCGATCGCAGTGCTGGCCGGCATGGTGGCCGCGCCGGTGTCCTCGGTCTACCCGGGCATGGGCAACTCGGTGCTGATCATCTGCTTCGTGGTGGTGGTGATCGGCGGCATCGGCTCGATCCGCGGCGCACTGCTGGCCGCGCTGCTGATCGGCGCGGTGGACACTTTCGGCAAGGTGCTGCTGCCGCAGGCCGCTGGCGTGCTGGTGTATGTGCTGATGGCGCTCATCCTGCTGTGGAAGCCGGACGGACTCTTCAAGGCGGGTTGAACGCAATGCAACGGTCCCGATCGATCTTCATCGCCGCGGTGTTCGTCGCGCTGGCGCTCTACCCCCTGGTGGCCGGCAGCTTCGGCATCGACTTCGTCACCAAGACCATGGTGTTCGCACTGTTCGCACTAAGCCTGGAACTGCTGGTGGGCCACACCGGACTGGTGTGCTTCGGGCAGGCGGCCTTCTTCGGCATCGGCGCCTATGTGGCGGTCTTGCTGGCGCCGCAAAACGACGCGCCCTCGCTGCTGTGGTTGCTGCCGGCCAGCGTGCTCGCGGCGGCCGCCTACGCGCTCTTCGTCGGCGCCTTGTCGCTGCGCACCAAGGGCGTCTACTTCATCATGGTGACGCTGGCCTTCGCGCAGATGGCCTACTACGTGGTGCACGACACGCCGCTGGGCGGCGGCACCGACGGCGCCTACCTGAACCTCAGGCCCATGCTGGGCAGCGTGCTCGACCTGGGCAAGCCGGTCACGCTCTACCTCTTCACCCTGGCCTGCCTGCTGATCGCATTCGCCGCTCTCGCGCTGCTGCTGCGCTCGTCTTTCGGCCGCGCGCTGGCGGGCATTCGCGTGAACGAGCAGCGCATGCGCGCCACCGGCTTCTCGACCTACCCGTACAAGCTCGCAGCATTCGTCATCTCCGGCGCCATCGCCGGGCTGGCGGGCTTCCTGTTCGCCGTGAAAGACGGTTTCGTGAACCCAGAGCTGATGTCGTGGCACATGTCGGGCGCGGTGCTGATCATGATCATCCTCGGCGGCCTGGGCCACTTGCACGGTGCCCTCATCGGCGCTTTTGCCTTCGCGCTGCTGCAGGAGCTGTTCAAGTCGGAAGCGGTCTTCGGAGACTTCGCCAAGCACTGGCACCTGGGCCTCGGCCTCAGCATCATTGCCTGCGTGGCGCTGCTGCCGCGCGGACTCGTCGGCGTGCCGGGCCAGCTGCGCGAGCGGCTGCTGGGCCGCACGGGCGCCGGCAAGCAGGCGCTCAAGCGCGTGGAGGTCCGCCATGAAGTCGCCTGACGTCCTCCTGCGCGGCAGCGAGCTCACCCGCCGCTGGGGCGGCCTGGTGGCGGTGGACCGCGTCTCGCTGGAACTGCGGCGCGGCGCGGTGCACGCCGTCATCGGCACCAACGGCGCGGGCAAGTCGACGCTGATCAACATGCTGTCGGGCGAGATCCCGCCGTCGAGCGGCCAGGTGGAACTGCTGGGCCAGGACGTGACCGGCTGGACCCAGCCCCGCCGCGCACGCGCCGGGCTGGGCCGCAGCTACCAGCGCAACACCATCTATCCCGAGTTCTCGGTGTTCGAGAACTGCCGGCTCGCAGCACAGGCCGCGCACCAGCGGCCCTGGATGTGGTGGCAAGACGCGCAGCGCCACGAGCCCACGGTCGAGGCGGCTCGCAGGGCGGCATCGCGTGCCGGCCTTGACGAGCGGCTGGACCGCCAAGCCGGCCTGCTTTCGCACGGCCAGAAGCGCCAGCTCGAAATCGCGATGTGCCTGGCCACCGGCCCCGAAGTGCTGTTGCTCGACGAGCCGCTGGCCGGCATGGGTGCCGAGGAAACGGAGCGGATGCTCCTGCTGCTCAATGAATTGAAAGCCGGCCATGCGCTGCTGCTGGTCGAGCACGACATGGACGCGGTGTTCCGCATCGCCGACCAGATCACGGTGATGGTGAATGGCGCGGTGATCGCATCCGGCACGCCGGACGGGGTGCGCTCCAACGCCGACGTGCAATCGGCCTATCTTGGAGGCCATTGAGATGCCGGCCGCGACCCCTGCCGAGTTCATTCTGGATGCCCGCGAACTCCACGCCTGGTATGGCTCCAGCCACGTGCTGCATGGCGTGAGCCTGCAGATCGCGCGCGGCCAGACGGTCGGGCTGCTCGGCCGCAACGGCATGGGCAAGAGCACGCTGATCCGCACGCTGCTGGGCCACGTGGTGCAGCGCGAGGGGCAGATCAGCCTCTTCGGCGCGGATGCCTCGAACGCGAAGCCGCACGAGGTGGCACGCGCCGGCGTGGCCTACGTGCCCGAAGGCCGGGGCGTGTTCCCCAACCTCTCGGTGCGCGAGAACCTCGTCATGGCCGCTCGGCGCGGGCTGGATGGACGCAACGACTGGACCTTCGATCGAGTGCTCGAGACCTTCCCCCGGCTGAAAGAGCGCCTGTCGAACCTCGGCGCGCAGCTGTCCGGCGGCGAGCAGCAGATGCTGTCGATCGGGCGCGCGCTCATGACCCATCCGGAACTGATCGTTCTCGATGAAGCGACCGAAGGCCTGGCGCCGCTGGTCGTGGCGGACATCTGGCGCGTGATCGCGCAGATCCGCTACAGCGGCATCGCGACCTTGATCGTCGACCGCGACTACCGCAAGGTGCTGGACCATGCGGATCGAGCCCTGGTCCTGCAAAAGGGTCAGGCCGTTCTTCAAGGCAGCGCCGACGAGGTGGGCGCCCATCCTGCGCTGGGCAGCTTCCTCGGCGTGTGAAGAAAGCCAGGTCCGCAGATGCCCCGCTCGACCGACCACGCCCTCGAAGAACACGTCTGTGAGGAACTGCGCCGCCCGGACGGCCAGCCCGTGCTGACCCTGCCGTCTCGTTGGTCCGGCCTGCCCCTGGCCTTGTTCACGATTCCCGGCGAAGCCGAACACGGCGCCTTCGAGACGCCCTGCCCGACCATCTTGGTGGCGAGGTGCGGCGAAGGCGAACGCTGGTACCGAGCGGCCGGCCGCTCGCACCACCTGCGCACCGCGCCGGGCATGATCGAGATCTACCCGAGCGGCCTGGAGTTCGACCGCATGCGCTGGTCCGGCCAGGCCGGCCACTGCATCGCAATCCAGCTGCTGCCGCAGGCCATGCAATCGCTGACCCAGCGTGACCACGAGCTGGACCTGCTGCGGCAGCACGAGGTCTTCGACGAGCGGCTGCAATGGCTCGCCACGGAGCTGCTGGAGGCCGCACAAACCGGCATCTCTGACAGCCTCTACGTCGAGGGCTTGTCGCTGGCATTCATCGGCCGGCTCGAGCAGCGTGGATCGCTCACGCACACGGAAGGAACTCGCCGCGGAAGCTTGTCGAACGCACTGCAGCAGCGCCTGCGAGCATTGATCGCAGACGAACTCGGCGGCGATCTCAGCATTGCCCGCCTGGCAAAAGAGGCGTGCATGAGCTCGGACCATTTTTCGCATTGCTTCAAGCGTGCCTTCGGCATGCCGCCGCACCGCTACATCCAGCAGCAGCGCGTGGCCGCGGCCGAACGGCTGCTGCACCGGCCGGACCTGTCGATCGCGCAGATCGCCATGAGCATGGGCTTCGCCAGCCAGTCGCATTTCACGCAGGTGTTTCGGCAGCAGACCGGCATGACGCCGGCTCAGCGGCGGCACGGCTGACCCCTTGTCCGCGGATTCTCGACAAACGTCCGCAGGAAAACGAAAGACGCGCGGCCACCCTCGCCCCTAAGGTGCGGGCAGCAGCCAAGCAGCTGCACCGATGACAAACCATACGGAGACAAGCATGCCTTTCGAACGTGGCCCTTCCCTGGCCTGGATGAACGTGACCTGGCTGGGCGCAGCCTTTGCATTGACCGCCTTGCACGGCTGCGGCGGCAGCGACGCCGCCCCGGCGCCCGCACCGGCCCCCACGCCCGTCGCCCTGAGCTGCGACAACAGCATGAAGACCGCGTTCAAGCCCGACGCGAACACACAGGTCGTGCTCGTCCAGTCGTTCAAGCAGGGCGATTCGCTCGCACTGTCCGGCACGGCCGCCACGCCCGCGCCGCCGACGGCGGCCAGCGACCTCTGCCTGGTGAAGCTGGTGGTCGGCCCCGGTTTCTCGGGCACCACCAGCGCGCCGTCGACCTCGGCCGGCATCGGGATCGAGGTCTGGCTGCCCGCGCCGTCGGCATGGAACGAGCGCATCCGCAACCTGGGCGGCGGTGGCTGGGCCGGTGGCACCCAATCGTTGACGACGCAGATCGGCAACGTCGCGGCGGCGGCAACGGCCGCCACCGGCTATGTCGTCGGCACGACCGACACCGGCCACACGGTGGGCGCCGGCACCTTCGCGATGCGTGAAGACGGCGGCATCAACAGCACGCTGTGGACCGACTTCGCCGAACGCAGCCTGAACGAGCTGGCGCTGAAAACGAAGGCACTGGCCGCGGCCTACTACCTGAAGCCGCAGAAGTACGCGTATTGGCAAGGCTGCTCCACCGGCGGACGCCAGGGCCTGAAGATGGCGCAGGAACACCCCGAGCAGTACGACGGCTACATCATCGAGGCGCCGGCCATCAACTGGACGCGCTTCATCACCAACGAGCTGTACCCGCAAGTCGTCATGCAGCGCGACCTGGGCGGCAACCTGAGCAATGCGCAAGTCGGGCTCGTCAGCGCCGCGGCGGTGAGCGCATGCGACGTCGTCGGCGGCCAGCACCTGGGCTTCATTCCCGACCCGCGCCAGTGCCGCTACGACCCGGCCCGCGATGCCTCGGTGCTGTGCAGCGGCGTGCAAGGCAGCGGCGTTGTTGGCACGAGCACCAGCGCAGCCTGCGTGAGCGCAGCGCAAGCCCTGGCGGTCAACAAGTTCTGGTACGGCCAGACGGCCGATGGCAGCGCACCCGACCCGCTGAATGACAACGCGAGCAACTCGGCCCTCGCCAGCAGCAACCAGCTGTGGTGGGGCCTGTCGCGCGGCGCGAACCTCTCGCTGCTCGCGGGCGATGCGGCGAGCCCGCCCTTCTTCGGACCGTTCCCGATCGCAGCCGACATGGTGGCGCTGGAGCTGCAGGACCCGGGCTATTCAACGCCGTTCTTCGTCAACGCAACAGGCAGCGGCACCAACCGCTGGCGCGACATGACCTATGCCGACCTCACCTACGCCCGTGGGCAAGGCGACGCGCTGCAGCCCTACTTCGGCAACATCAACACCGACAACCCGGACCTGACGAAGCTGCGCGACAAGGGCGCGAAGATCATCCACTTCCATGGCTGGGGCGACCAACTGATTTCGCCGATGGGGTCCGTCAACTACTACACCCGTGTGGCGAACGGGGTCGGCGGCTTTGCCGAGGCGCAGAAGTTCGACCGGCTGTACATGGTGCCGGGCCTCGGCCACTGCGGCGGCGTCGGTTCGGTCAGCGGCAGTGGCAGCCCGGTGGCCGATGTCAACTCGGTGCCTCTGCCAGCGCCAGACCAGTTCTTCAATGCGCTGGTCGGCTGGGTCGAGAGCCAGAGCGCACCCGATCAGCTGGTGCTGCAGTCGGCCAACGGCAGCGTCGGCATGCCGGTCTGCCCGTTCCCGAAGAAGGCCACCTACAGCGGAACGGGCTCGGTGACCGCGGCGGCCAGCTACACCTGCAACTGAGCGGACGCGTGGCCCGCGCAGGCGGGCGCCGCGGCGATGAGGAAAAGGGGGAAGCGACTGGGCCACTGCGAGCGGCGTGGTGCCGCATGTCAAGGTCTGCATGTCGCTCAGTAGGTTTCGAGGTGGAGCCGGCCTTCGCGCTTGAGCGTGGCACCCAGCATCTCCCACGGGATGCCGGCCTCCTCGGCCACGTCGCGCAGAGCGAGCACGACGCCCTCTTCCATGCTCTTGAGTCCGCACACGTAGAAGCAGGTGTTCGGGTCTTTCAGCAGCTCGGCCAGGTCCGCCGCCCGCTCGCGCATCAGGTCCTGCACATAGCGCTTTGGCGCCCCCGGTGTGCGCGAGAACGCAAGGTTGATGTCGATGAAGTCCTTCGGCAGGCTTTGCAACGGGCCGAAGTACGGCAGCTCCTGCTGCGTGCGCGCGCCGAAGAACAGCATCAGCCTGCCGCCTTCGAACCGGCCGCTCTTTCGCAGCCGCCGCCGCCACTCGGTCATCGCGCGCATCGGTGCGCTGCCGGTGCCGGTGCAGATCATCACGATGTGGGACTTCGGATGGTTCGGCATCAGGAACGAGGTGCCGAACGGGCCGATGAGCTGCACCGTGTCGCCCACCTTCAGGTCGCAGATGTAGTTGGACGCCACGCCGCGCACCGGCTTGCCCTGGTGGTCTTCGGTGACCCGCTTCACCGTGAGCGAGATGTTGTTGTAGCCCGGCCGCTCGCCGTTGCGCGGGCTGGCAAGGGAGTATTGCCGCGCGGTGTGCGGGCGGCCCTTCGCATCGACGCCTGGCGCAATGATGCCGATCGACTGCCCCTCCAGCACCGGGAACGGCATGGCGCCGAGGTCCAGCACCACGTGGTGGGTTTCGTTGGCGAAGCCGGCCTCGGTGCAGTTGAAGTTGCCCACGACCGCGGCCATCGTCGGCTGCTTCGGACCATACAGGTTGCTGTACGCATGCGCCGCCGACCACGGCGGCACGGTGGCACCGAACGTGGCCGAGTTGAATGGCAGGTCGGCCGACTCGGCGGCGGCCGGCTGCTCAGGGGCGGCCAGCGGCTCGCCGGCTGCATCGTCGAGCGCCGCCACCCCTTGCGCCGACAGTTGCTCCGGCGTGAGTTCGGGCGGCAGTTCGTCCCAGCCGAGTTGCTCCTCGATCGAGTAGGCCTTGATGCGCGGCACCGTGCGCCAGTTGTCGATGGAGCCGGTGGGGCACGGCGAGATGCACGCCATGCAGCCGTTGCACACGTCGGCGCGCACGACGTAGTTGCGATCGTCGTGCGTGATCGCACCGACCGGGCAGGTCGCTTCGCAGGTGTTGCAGCGGATGCAGATCTCGGGGTCGATCAGGTGCTGCTTGATCACCGCAGCTTCGACGGCCATGTCCATTTCTAGTTGAATCTCACGTACTCGAAGTCGGCGGGCTGGCGGTTGATGCCCATCACCGGCGGCGCAATCCAGTTGGCGAACTTGCCTGCATCCACCACGCGGCCCATCAGCGAGGCGACGAAGGCGCGGTCGTCTGCGGTGGGCAGCCATTCGTCCTGGTGCGCAGCCCATTCGGCGTCGCTGACCACGCGGCCTTCGGGCGACAACTTGATGCCGGCCAGCGCGCCGATGTTGCGGTGGAACGCCTTGTGCGGCACCTGCAGGCGGAACGGGATGCCGGCTTTCTCGATCACCTTGTTCCAGCGGCCGACGCCGGCCACCGAGTCCTTGATGAAGTCGTCGCGCAGCACTTCGTTCAGCGCGTTGAGCATCGGTACCTCTTTCTCGACGAGTTGCCCGTTCTGCACCTCGAGCACTTTATAGGTCTGGCCCTTGAGCACGTGGTCGTCGGTGCGCTTGCCTTCTTCGTAGCGCCCCTTCAGGCCGGAGCTGTAGAAGGTGGCGGCGTTGCTCGACTGGTCGGCACCAAAGAGGTCGATTGTCACGCTGTAGTGGAAGTTGAGGTAGCGCTGGATGGTCGGCAGGTCGATCACGCCGGCAGCGCGCAGCGTCTTCGGATCGTCGGTCTTCAGCTCGTTCATCACGGCCGCGGTGCGCGACACCACGCGCGAGACACCGCTCTCGCCGACGAACATGTGGTGGGCCTCTTCGGTCAGCATGAACTTGGTCGTGCGCGCGAGCGGGTCGAACGCGCTCTCGGCCAGCGCCGACAACTGGAACTTGCCGTCGCGGTCGGTGAAGTAGGTGAACATGAAGAAGGCGAGCCAGTCGGGCGTCTGCTCGTTGAACGCGCCGAGGATGCGCGGGTTGTTGTCGTCGCCGCTGCGGCGCTCGAGCAGCGCGCCGGCTTCTTCGCGACCGTCGCGGCCGAAGTGTTTTTGCAGCAGGTAGACCATGGCCCAGAGGTGGCGGCCTTCCTCGACGTTGATCTGGAACAGGTTGCGCAGGTCGTACATCGACGGCGCAGTGAGCCCGAGGTGGCGCTGCTGCTCGACGGATGCAGGCTCGGTGTCGCCTTGCGTGACGATGATGCGGCGCAGGTTGGCGCGGTGCTCGCCGGGTACGTCTTGCCACACCTTCTCGCCCTTGTGATCGCCGAAGTGCACTTCGCGGTTCGCATCGCCAGGGTTGAGGAAGATGCCCCAGCGGTAGTCGCGCATCTTCACGTGGCCGAACTGCGCCCAGCCTTGCGGGTCGACGCTGACGGCGGTGCGCAAGTACACCTCATAGTCGGTGGAGCCTTCGGGGCCGACGTCGTCCCACCAGTTGATGAAGTTGGGCTGCCACTGCTCGAGCGCGCGCTGCAGCGTGCGGTCTTCGCCGAGGTTGACGTTGTTGGGGATCTTTTCGCTGTAGTCGATGCTGGACATGGTGATTCCTGGATGCGGTTAGACGCGGTTCAAGTCGAACTGGGCTTTCTCGCCCTTGCCGTAAACCTTCAAGGCGCCCTTCTCACCCACCGCGTTGGGGCGCTGGAATATCCAGTTCTGCCAGGCGGTGAGGCGGCCGAAGATGCGCGTGGCCATGTTCTCCTTGCCAGCGAAGCGCAGGTTGGCTTCGAGGCCCGTCAAGGCATCGGGCGACATGGCGCTGCGCTCTTCGATGACGATGCGGATCTCGTCGTCCCAGTCGATGTCGTCAGGCGCGGCGGTCACGAGGCCGAGCGCGTAGGCCTGGTCGGCGTCGAGCGCCTGGCCGATCGCAGCGCGTGCGGCTTGCAGCGGCGCTTCTTCGTCGTAGAAGCGGCGGGCCAGCCGGGTCTGGTCGTTGACCATCGGATAGAGCGCGAAATTCGCTTCACTCAATGCGAGGCGCGGCGCGCGATCGGCATCGTCGGGCAGCGCGAGCATGTAGGTGCGGTCAGCGGCAAAGGCCAACTCGGCCAGCGTGCCGGCGAAGCACGAGCCGGGTTCGATCAATGCGAACAGCGTGCGCGACGACACGTCGAGCCGCGCCAGCGTGCGACGCAGCAGACCGATGGTCTCGCGCACCAGCCAGTGCTTCTGGTGCTGCAGCAGCGAAGCGTCGACAGCGAGCACTGCGGCTGCATCACCCTCGGTCTTCAGCAGCCAGGTGCCGATGTCGAGCTCGTTGGTGCGCAGGCAGAGGATGGCATCGTCGAGCTGGCGTGCCATCGCAAGCGGCCACCAAGAATTGCCAGCGGCTTCAATGCCTGCGATGTCTTTTGGCGCTGCGCTCGCCGGCGCTTTGATCGTGAGGGTGGCGGTGCGCTTGGCGCGGTCGATCTCGACGTTCACATGCTCATAGCGCAAGGCATCGGCATCGTCTTCGCGCTCGATGCGCGACAAGGCCACGCCCTTCGCGCCGGCCGGCCGGTCACTCTGGCGAGCCAGCTCGGCAGCGCGCTCTTGAACGTGGGCGCCGAACTTCGCGGGCTTCACGGCCGCATCAACCAAGCGCCAGTCGACGGCACGTTGCCCACGCACGCCTTCAACGCTGGTGCAGAAGATGTCGGCCAAGTCGTGGCGCACATGGCGCTTGTCGGTGACGCGGGTGAGGCCGCCGGTGCCGGGCAGCACGCCAAGCAGCGGCACCTCGGGCAGCGATACGGAGGATGAGCGGTCGTCGACCAGCACGATCTCGTCGCAGGCCAGCGCCAGCTCGTAGCCGCCGCCGGCACAGGCGCCGTTCACGGCCGCGATGAACTTCAACCCCGAATGGCGCGATGAGTCTTCGATGCCGTTGCGCGTCTCGTTGGTGAACTTGCAGAAGTTCACCTTCCACCCATGGCTCGACAAGCCCAGCATGAAGATGTTGGCGCCCGAACAGAAGATGCGTTCCTTGTTGCTGGTGACGATGACGCTGCGCACCTCGGGGTGCTCGAAGCGCACGCGGTTGAGCGCATCGTGCAGCTCGACGTCGACACCGAGGTCATAGCTGTTGAGCTTGAGCTTGTAGCCGGGGCGGATGCCGCCCTCTTCGGCGATGTCGAGTGCCAGCTTGGCGACCTCGCCTTCGAAGCTCAGCTTCCAATGGCGGTACCGGGAAGGGTCGGTTCGGTAGTCCACGTGCGGGGTGTCGGTGCTCATGCAATCTCCTTCAAGCATGAGGAATCATAGTGCATGTACTTCTTTGAGTCAAAGAAAACATGCATCAAACTACATGAATCACTGACCCCGGCTCAACCCAGATTGAGCGCCGTTCGAACTTGCTCGCGCAGCGCCTGGAAGCTGATCTCCAGTGCCTGGCCGCTGGTGTCCACGCTCAAGTCAGCTTTGGAATAGAAAGCGGCGCGGCCGGCAAGGATGCGCTTCAGGTCGTCCATCGCCTCGGCGCTGGCCGCCATGGGCCGCAGATCGCCCTGAGCCGCCACCCGACTCATGTGCTCCTCGGGGTCGGCCTGCAACCAGACCGTGGTGCAGTGGGCCAGCAGCAGGTTCAGCGTGGCCGGGTCGGACACCAGGCCGCCGGGCGTGGCCAGCACCATTTCCGGGTAGATCTGGATCGCTTCTTCGAGCGCGCGCCGCTCGTAGCGGCGGTAAGCGTTGGTGCCGTAGAGGTCGTGGATCTCGCGAATGCTGCAGCCAGCCACCGTCTCGATCTCGCGGCTGAGTTCGATGAAGGGCATGTCCAGGTCGTCGGCCAGCATCTTGCCGAGCGTGGACTTGCCGGCGCCGCGCAGACCGATCAAAGCCACGCGCTTGCTCTTGGCCTGCTGTTCACCGCCGGTGCCCAGAGCCTGACCGATGGCGAGGCGGGCACGGCGCAGATCGGCCTCGCTTCGACCATCGAGCTGCTCGCGAATCAGGAGCCATTCTGGAGAGGATGTGCTCACATCACCAATTAATTCAGCCATCGGGCAGTGGATGGCGCGCGCCACCTGATCGAGGATCAGCAGCGACGCGTTGCCGATGCCGTACTCCAGATTGGCGAGGTAGCGCTCGGACACGTCGGCCGCCAATGCCACCGCCTTGCGAGTGAGCCCACGGCGGGCGCGCAAGGTACGCAACCGCTCGCCCAAGGCAACCAGCAAGGGGTTCTTGTCTTCTTCTTTGGTGGCGCTTGGTTCGGCCACCGGGTTCACATCATTCACCGCAGCTCCTGCACTATATTGCCGAATTCACAATCAGGTCGGCACTATTCTTCGCCGGGACAATAATGCATCCCATGGTCCGCGGCAAGGGCGGAGGTGCTTCAGGAGACGTCCAGCGGGACCTCAGGCGTGTTCATGCGCGGATGACGCGTTCGTCGGATGGCTCGGCGTAGAGCGCCTGAACGTCGGCACTGCGTCGCGCCAAGGTCGTGCGTTGGTTGACGTAGCCCTTGTCGGTGATCTCACCGGCATCGGCACTTGGCGGCTCGCTCAGTACCAGCACGCGCGCAGGGAACTGTGATGAACCGCCGCCTTGCGCGCGCAGGGTTTGCAACGCACCACGAATCTTGCCGGCGAGCGCATCGGCCGAGAGCTGACTGGCCGCCGGGCTGGGAAACAGCAGCGCGCCGACCTCGTCGCGATCGTGCCCGGTGATCACTGCGTCTTGCACATAAGGAGCGAGCGCGGAGACCAGGCTCACGCGCAGGTTGCCCACCGACACCCAGGTGCCCGTCGTGAGCTTGAAGTCTTCGGCCACGCGCCCGTTGAAGACAACGCCGCACTCCGGGCGATCAGGATCGGCGAGCAGACCGGCATCACCGATCTTGTAGAAACCCTCTTCGTCGAAGGCCTCGACGTTGAGCTGTGGTGCGTCGCGGTAGCCGGGAAACACGGTGACGCCTCGCACGCGCATCTCATGTTTTTCGCCGTTGGGCACGAGCTTGAGTTCGATGCCGGGCATGGGCAGACCGATGCAGCCAGCACCTTCGAGCCGCCAGTGCGCGCTGGTGACGGCGGGAGAAGTCTCCGTCGAGCCCCACGAAGTGGTGAGCCACAGAGGCTGATCGGAGACACGCGCGGCGAGCGCCTCGAGCCGTCGCCAGGTGGAGGGTGGCAGCGCCGCACCCGCGTAGAACACGAGACGCAGGCGCGAGAGCACGTCGCGCGCCAGATCGTCATCACCCTCAAGGAAGGGAAGCAGCATGTCGAGGCCACGAGGCACATTGAAGTGCAGTGTGGGCCGCACCTCGCGCAGGTTGCGCACCGTGCGTTCGACGAGGCCGGGCGCGGGTTTGCCTTCGTCGATGTAGAGACTGCCTCCATTGCGCAGCACGAGGTTGAGATTGTGGTTGCCGCCGAAGGTGTGGCTCCACGGCAGCCAGTCGAGCAGCACCGGCTTCTCGCGCTCGAGAAAGCGCCACGTCTGCGCAATCATCTGCTGGTTGGCGCAGAGCATGCGGTGCGTGTTGATCACGACCTTGGGCGTGCCGGTCGAGCCCGAGGTGAGCAGGTATTTGGCGTGGTCGTCAGGGGCGATGGCATCGAACGCGCGTTGCACCGCTGGGCCTTCTGTGGCGTACGAGAGGCGATCGAAGCTCATGGCGCCCGGCACACGCTCGATCGCGCGGCCCAGCACGACCACCGCATCCGGTCGAGAGAACGTGAGGGCCGGGCCGTAGACATCGCCGTCGGACGCGTAGACGAGCGCGGGCTTCAATGCCTGCAAGATGTCTCGGACCTTGGCGTAGTCCTTCGTCAGTCGGCAGTAGGCGCTGGAGACCGTGCAAACCGGGCGGCCGACGTGCATGGACGCGAGCATCAGCAAGGCGTGATCGATCGCGTTGTCGGACAGCACGACGACAGGCCGTTGCGCAGGCAGGTCGAGATCGACCAAGCCCTGCGCGATGCGGCCGACGAACGTTCGCACATCGCGCCAGCTCAGGCGCCGCCAGCCGCCGGCTTCATCGCGCTCGGCGAGTGCCAACGCGTCGGGTGTCGCGCCCGACCAATGCTCGACCCATTCACCGATGCAACGCGCATAGCCGCCCAGCGGCTCGGGCGAGCGGAGCACGAAGCTGCCGTCGGCGCGCACCGACTTCAGCACCCGAGGTACGGCCAGTGAATCAGGCTCGTCGAACAATGCGGGCATCACGTTTCTCCATCCGGCCGGCTGCCGGAAACAACATACGTCTCTGTATGTTGAAATCGTAGCCGTACACCGATGAAACCCGCATCGTGGTTTGCCCCGATCCCAATACACTGGTGTCTGGATGAGTGCCAAGCCTCGCTGATTCCCATGCCCGTACAGACCACGCAAGCCACCCGAAAGTCGCCTCCGCCAGACGCCGCGCGCAGCTCGCTCACGCCCGAACAATGGGTGCAGAGCGCAACCGAGCTGCTGGTCGACGGTGGCATCGATCATGTGCGCGTCGACGTGGTGGCCAAGCGCATCGGCGTCACCCGTGGCAGCTTCTACTGGCACTTCAAGGACCGCAACGATCTGCTGATGCACGTGCTCGACAGCTGGCGAAACGCAGCCACCGAGCAAATCATCGAACGCTTCGACCGCAAACGCGACCAGCCGCGGGAGCTGATCAAGGAACTGCTGTCGCTGCCGTTTCGTGGCCCTGCGGCACAGCGTGCGGCGCGCGTCGAGCTGGCCATTCGCTCCTGGGCACGGCGCGATTCGATGGCTCGCCATGCCGTCGACGATGTCGACTCACGGCGCATCTCGTACATCGCGCAATGCTTCTCGGCGCTCGGTTTCGACATCGCCGAGGCGCGCTCGCGGGCCTTTCTACTGTACGCCTACGAAGTGGCCGAGTCGCTGCTCGGCAACCAAGGCACGGCCTCGCAGAAGCGTGAACGAGGTCTCCTCGCGGAGCAGCTGCTACTTACTCGTCTGGATTGAACGCGCGGAAAGCTGCGCTTGCGCACTCGCCCGACAAGAAGCCGGCCGTCCTCGCCGTTCCCGGCACATTGCACCTCGGCGACGATGGCGGCACGCCGGTGAAGATCGTTGGGGTCGCGCCCGACATCGCACTTGCCAAATGGAAAACCCGCCAACAGCAGCGATGCCGTTGGCGGGTTTGTCGTTCGTGTTTTTGGTTGCGGGGGCTGGATTTGAACCAACGACCTTTGGGTTATGAGCCCAACGAGCTACCAGACTGCTCCACCCCGCGACTGAGCCTGTGACTATAGCAGAGAAGCTCTCTTTCGTCACCTGAAAAACAGCGCTGACGTGAGGGCAGCTTGTCGATGTTTGCACCCATGCAGTGTCGTCATCGTTCATCAAACCACAAACGCAATGACAAAGGGCCAGCTCACGCTGACCCTTGTGCAGAAAACCCGGAGGGGCTTGTCTTATTCAGCCTTATCGCCGGCGGCTTCTTCAGCCACTTCAGGGCGATCGACCAGTTCGACGAAAGCCATGGGTGCGTTGTCACCGATGCGGAAACCCATCTTCAGGATGCGGGTGTAGCCGCCCGGGCGGGCCTTGTAGCGCGGGCCCAGTTCGTTAAAGAGCTTGGCGACGATATCGCGGTCACGCGTGCGGTCGAAAGCGAGGCGGCGATTGGCCAGCGTGGCTTCCTTGGCGAGCGTGATCAGCGGCTCGACGACGCGGCGCAGTTCCTTGGCCTTGGGGACCGTGGTCTTGATCGCTTCGTGCTGCAGCAGCGAATTGCACATGTTGCGCAGCATCGCCTGGCGATGCTCACTGGTGCGGTTGAGTTTGCGGAGTCCGTTACGGTGACGCATGGTGCTGTTCCTTTCTTGACTAACTTATGAACCCCAGCCGTATCAGGTACTGGGGATTGCACGATCAAACGCGCAAGCGCGTTTGTCATCCGATGACGGCCTTCAGGCCGTCTTTTCTGTTGGCGAAGCGTTAGCGCTTGTCGAGGCCTTGGGGCGGCCAGTTCTCCAGTCGAGCGCCCAAGGTCAGACCGCGCGAGGCGAGCACTTCCTTGATTTCGTTGAGCGACTTGCGACCCAAATTCGGGGTCTTCAGCAGCTCAGTCTCGGTGCGCTGGATCAGGTCGCCGATGTAGTAAATGTTTTCGGCCTTCAGGCAGTTGGCCGAGCGCACGGTGAGCTCGAGCTCGTCGACCGGGCGCAGCAGGATTGGGTCGAACTGCGTGCTGCGCTGCGCCGGCGCGTCGAATGCGGCGATCTCGCTGCCTTCGAGTTGGGCGAACACGGCGAGCTGCTCGACCAGGATCTTCGCCGAAGCGCGAATTGCTTCTTCCGGCGTGATGGCGCCGTTGGTGGCGATTTCCATCACGAGCTTGTCAAGGTCGGTGCGCTGTTCGACGCGGGCGCTCTCAACGGTGTAGCTCACGCGCGAAACCGGCGAGAACGACGCGTCGAGGACGATGCGGCCGATCGACTTGGTGGGCTCATCGCCGAAACGGCGCATCGTGCCCGGCACATAGCCGCGGCCCTTCTCAACCTTGATCTGCATGTCGAGCTTGCCGCCTTGCGACAGGTGCGCGATCACGTGATCGGGGTTGATGATTTCCACGTCATGCGGGGTCTGAATGTCGCCAGCCGTGACTGGGCCTTCGCCTTCCTTGCGCAGGACAAGCGTGACTTCATCGCGGTTGTGCAGGCGGAACACCACGCCCTTGAGGTTCAGCATGATGTGAACCACATCTTCTTGCACGCCGTCGACCGTCGAGTACTCGTGGAGCACGCCGGCGATCGTCACTTCGGTCGGCGCATACCCCACCATCGACGAGAGCAGCACGCGGCGAAGCGCGTTGCCCAGCGTGTGGCCATAGCCGCGCTCGAACGGTTCGAGCGTGACCTTGGCGCGGTTGCCGCCGAGCGGCTCCACATTGATGGCTTTGGGTTTGAGCAGGTTTGTTTGCATGAGGTCTTTGCTTTCAATACCCTCGGTTCGTTACACCGATAAGGCTGAGGGGACCACGGGAGCGGCTTGCACCGACACCCGACGAAGGAAACTGAAACGAGCCGCTGCGCGCGCCATCGGCGACGCGCGCACGGCCGGAGCGCAAGAGATCAGCGCGAATAGAGTTCGACGATCAGGGCTTCCTTGATGTCAGCCCCGAATTCATCGCGGTCAGGCGTCTTTTTGAACACGCCTTCGAGCTTGCTTGCGTCGACCTGCACCCAGTTCGGCATGCCTTGGCCTTCAGCCAGCTTCAGCGAATCGACGATGCGCAGCTGCTTCTTGGACTTTTCACGCACGGCGACCACATCACCGACCTTCACCAGGTACGACGCGATGTTGACCACTTCACCATTGACGGTAATGGCCTTGTGCGAAACCAGCTGGCGGCCTTCAGCGCGCGTGGAGCCGAAGCCCATGCGGTAGACGACGTTGTCGAGGCGCGATTCGAGCAGCAGCAGCAGGTTGGCGCCGGTGTTGCCCTTGCGGCGCTCGGCTTCAGCGAAGTACCGGCGGAACTGGCGCTCCAGAATGCCGTACATGCGCTTGACCTTCTGCTTCTCGCGGAGCTGCAGGCCAAAGTCGGAAGTGCGGGTGCCGGAGGTGCGGCCGTGCTGGCCGGGCTTGCTGTCGAACTTGACCTTGTCCCCGATCGGGCGACGGGCGCTCTTCAGGAAAAGATCTGTGCCTTCACGGCGGGCGAGTTTGCCCTTGGGGCCTAGGTAACGTGCCACGTTGTTTCCTTTGTCAATCTGACGCGGGCTTCACATGAAGCTCGCGCGAGTCTGGCGAATGTTGTTATGGGCGCTCAGACGGTGGGCTTATGAAACCTTGCGGCTTCAACAGAACCGCCGGCAAGCACCACAAGGCGCTGGCCGGCGACGAAAAACGGACGATCAATCAGATGCGACGGCGCTTTTGCGGGCGGCAACCGTTGTGCGGCACCGGCGTCACGTCAGAAATCGAGTTGATGCGAATGCCCAGCGAGGCCAGTGCGCGCACCGACGACTCCCGGCCGGGGCCAGGGCCCTTGATCCGCACATCCAGATTCTTGATGCCTTGCTCTTGCGCAGCGCGGCCGGCCACTTCAGCAGCCACCTGAGCAGCGAAGGGTGTCGATTTGCGCGAACCCTTGAAGCCCTGGCCACCACTGGACGCCCACGAGAGCGCACCACCTTGACGGTCGGTGATGGTGATGATCGTGTTGTTGAACGACGCGTGAACGTGCGCAATCCCATCCGCAACATTCTTGCGGACTTTCTTGCGCACGCGCTGGGCGGCGGTATTGGGTGCTTTAGCCATATCGACTCTTCCTCTTGATGCTCGTCAGACTGCTTGCCGAGCAGCGATCACTTCTTGACCAGTGCGCCGGACTTGCGCGGGCCCTTGCGGGTGCGAGCGTTCGTCTTGGTGCGTTGGCCGCGAACCGGCAGTCCGCGGCGATGGCGGAAACCGCGATAGCAACCGAGGTCCATCAGGCGCTTGATGTTGATCGACATCTCGCGGCGCAGATCGCCCTCGATGGTCATGCGACCGATCTCTTCACGGAGCTTTTCCAGGTCCGCGTCCGTCAGGTCCTTGATCTTGCGATCGAACGGAACGCCGCTGGCGGTGCAGAGCTTCTGCGCCGTGGAGCGGCCGATGCCGTAGATCGCAGTCAGGCCGATCTCGGCGTGCTTGTGCGGCGGAATGTTGATACCAGCAATACGTGCCATGTTCTTCCTCTATTCGCTCTGTACGTCGAAGGCCGGATCAGCCTTGGCGCTGCTTGTGACGCGGATCGGTACAGATCACGCGCACCACGCCCTTGCGACGGATGACCTTGCAATTCCGGCACATCTTCTTCACCGATGCTGCAACTTTCATGCTCTTCTCCTAGGCCCTTTCGGACCGCTTCAATTCAGATCTCTTGCTCTCACTTGGCGCGGAACACGATGCGTGCCCGCGTCAGGTCGTAAGGCGTCAACTCGACGGTCACCTTGTCGCCAGGCAGGATGCGGATGTAGTGCATGCGCATCTTCCCGGAGATGTGACCCAGCACGATGTGCCCGTTCTCCAACTTCACCCGAAACGTGGCGTTGGGCAGATTCTCAAGAATCTCGCCCTGCATTTGAATGACGTCGTCTTTCGCCATGCCTACCGTTTCGCTGTATTCAGTTCTTTCTCAACCAGGCTCAACCAGCCTTGAAACTTGCTTTCTTCAGCAGTGACTCGTACTGCTGGCTCATCACATACGACTGCACCTGAGCCCAGAAGTCCATCGTCACGACGACGATGATCAACAGCGAGGTGCCACCAAAATAGAAGGGCACGTTGTACTTCAGCACAAGAAACTCGGGCAGAAGACACACGGCAGTGATGTAGATCGCACCCGCCAACGTCAGACGGGACAGGATGCGGTCGATGTGCTTGGCTGTCTGCTCGCCAGGGCGGATACCGGGAATGAAGGCACCGCTCTTCTTCAGGTTGTCTGCCGTCTCACGGCTGTTGAACACCAGCGCGGTATAGAAGAAGCAGAAGAACACGATGGCCGTGGCAAACAGCAACACATAGATCGGCTGGCCTGGCGAGAGCATGCCAGCCAGATCTTTCAACCAGCGCAGGCTGTCGCCGGTGGCGAACCAGCCCACTACGGTCGCCGGCAGCAGAATGATCGACGACGCAAAGATCGGCGGAATCACACCCGACATGTTCAGCTTGAGCGGCAGATGCGACGACTGGCCGCCGTAGACCTTGTTACCCACTTGCCGCTTGGCATAGTTGACCAGGATCTTGCGCTGACCACGCTCGACGAACACCACCACAAAGGTCACGCCGGCGACGATCACCACGATGAACAGCGCCACCAACACGCTCATTGCACCGGTACGCACCAACTCGAGCAAACCGCCAATGGCGTTCGGCAATCCGGCAGCAATGCCGCCGAAGATCAGGATCGAAATGCCGTTGCCCAGACCGCGCTCGGTGATCTGCTCACCCAGCCACATCAAGAACATCGTGCCTGCCACCAGACTCACGACCGCCGTCATGCGGAAGCCGAACCCGGGGGAGATGACCAAGCCAGGAGAGCCTTCGAGCGCAAGCGCGATGCCCAGAGCCTGGAACAGAGCCAGTCCCAACGTGCCGTAGCGCGTGTACTGCGTGATCTTGCGGCGCCCGGATTCGCCTTCCTTTTTCAGCGCCTCCAGACTCGGCACCACGTAGGTCATCAACTGCATGATGATCGACGCCGAGATGTACGGCATGATGCCCAGCGCGAACACGGTGAAGCGCGACAAGGCGCCGCCCGAGAACACATTCAACAGATTCAGGATGCCGCCTTGCTGGCCCTTGAACATCTGCTGCAGCTGAACCGGGTCGATACCCGGCACAGGAATGTGCGCACCCAGGCGATACACCACGAGTGCGAGCAGCAAGAAGACAAGACGGCGACGGAGGTCACCGAACTTGCCGCTCTTGGCCAGCTGATTCGCGTTGGTTGCCACTGAACGTTGTTCCGTTACTTAGAAGCTCAGGCGACCGAACCGCCGGCCGCTTCGATGGCAGCCTTGGCAGCCGCGGTAGCGCCGATGCCCTTGAGCAAGACCTTCTTGGTCAGCTCGCCGGTCTTGATGACCTTGACCACCTTGGCGAGTTGGCCCACCAGGCCGGCTTGCTTCAGCGTCAGCATGTCGATTTCATCGGCACCCAGGATTTCGAGGTCAGCCAGCGTGACTTCGGCGTTGTACTTCAGCGTGGTCGACTTGAAACCGCGCTTCGGCAGACGGCGCTGCAGCGGCATCTGACCGCCTTCGAAGCCCACCTTGTGATAACCACCCGAGCGCGATTTCTGGCCTTTGTGGCCGCGGCCGGCCGTCTTGCCCAGGCCAGAGCCGATGCCACGACCGACACGGCGGCGAGCGTGCTTCGAACCAGTGGCGGGCTTGATGCTGTTCAGTTCCATGTTCTTTCCTTCGGCCTCAGAGCACCTTCACCAGGTACTGGACCTTGGTGATCATGCCGCGCACGGACGGGGTGTCTTCGAGCGTCGATTCGCTGTTGAGCTTGCGCAGGCCCAGGCCGCGCACCGTCGCACGGTGCGACTCGCGCGTGCCGGCAATGCTGCGAACCAGCTTGATCTTGAGTGTCTTCTTGTCAGCCATGATGTTTCTCCGTGTGCCGATCAGCCAAGGATTTCTTCGACCGTCAGACCACGCTTGGCGGCGATTTCGGCCGGCGTGCTGATGTGCTTCAGGGCGTCGAGCGTGGCGCGAACCATGTTGTACGGGTTCGACGACCCGAGGCTCTTGCAGACGATATCGGTCACGCCCATCACCTCGAACACTGCGCGCATCGGGCCGCCCGCGATGATGCCGTCACCCGGCTTGGCCGGAGCCATCAGCACGCGCGAGGCGCCGTGCTCGCCGACCACCTTGTGGTGGATCGTGCCGTTCTTCAACTGCACCTTAAACAGGTTACGGCGCGCCGATTCCATGGCCTTCTGCACGGCCACCGGAACTTCCTTGGCCTTGCCCTTGCCCATGCCGATGCGGCCATCGCCATCACCCACGACGGTGAGCGCCGCGAAGCTCAGCGTGCGGCCACCCTTCACCACCTTGGTGACGCGGTTCACCGCAATCATCTTTTCCTTCAGGCCGTCGTCGTTGCCTTCGGTCTGTGCGCGAGGTTGAAACTTTGCCATCTTGATTCCTTAGAACTGCAGGCCGGCTTCGCGAGCGGCTTCGGCCAACGCCTTGACGCGACCGTGGTATGCAAAACCTGCGCGGTCGAACGCGACTTTTTCGATGCCGACAGCCTTCGCCTTTTCGGCGATGCGCTTGCCGATCAGTGTGGCGGCATTCACGTTGCCGCCCTTGCCCGCTGCGCCCAATTCCTTGCGGACATCGGCCTCGACGGTTGAAGCAGTAGCCAGCACCTTGGCGCCGTCGTCGGAGATGACGCTAGCGTAGATATGCGTGTTGGTACGGAACACCGTCAGGCGGGCCACGCGCTGCGTCGCAATGCGAGCGCGGGTCTGGCGGGAGCGACGAACGCGCTGATCTTTTTTGTTCAGTGACATGTTCTTCGCTCCTTACTTCTTCTTGGTCTCTTTGATCGTGACCTTTTCATTCGCATAGCGAATGCCCTTGCCCTTGTAAGGCTCAGGTGGGCGAATCGCGCGAACCTCCGCGGCGATCTGGCCAACGGCTTGGCGATCGGAACCCTTGATCACGATCTCGGTCTGCGTCGGGCACTCGACCTTGATGCCGGCCGGCATGTCCTTGCCCACCGGATGCGAGAAACCAATTTGCAGATTGAGCTTGCTACCGGCGGCCTGGGCGCGAAAGCCCACGCCAACGAGCGTCAGCTTCTTTTCGAAACCCTTGCTCACGCCGTTGACCATGTTAGCCACCAGAGCGCGCATCGTGCCCGACATTGCATCGGCTTCCACCGATTCATTGGCCGGCACGAAGTTGATCTTGCCGTCAGTGTTCTTGACGGTCACCAGCGAATTCACCGGACGCACCAGCGTGCCGAGCGAACCCTTGACGCTGATCTGCTCAGCGGTGATCGACACATCCACACCCTTGGGGATGGCGACCGGCATTTTTCCTACGCGGGACATTTGCTTCTTCCCTTCCTTAGGCGACGTAGCAGAGCACTTCGCCGCCGATACCGGCCTGGCGCGCCTTGCGGTCGGTCATCACACCCTTGGGGGTGGTGACGATGGCCACGCCAAGACCGTTCTTGACGTTCGGGATTTCGTGACGGCCTTTGTAAACACGCAGGCCGGGGCGGCTTACGCGCTCGATGTGCTCGATCACGGGACGACCAGCGTAGTACTTGAGGGTGACCTCAAGCTGCGGCTTGGCCTTGTCACCGATCACGGCGAAATTCTCGACATAGCCCTCGTCCTTCAGGACTTGGGCGATCGCCACTTTCAGCTTAGACGCCGGCATCACGACATTGGTCTTTTCGACCATCTGCGCGTTGCGAATGCGGGTCAGCATATCGGCGATAGGATCACTCATGCTCATAGGGAAATCTCCTGATCGTCCTGCCGATTACCAGCTGGCCTTGATGACACCGGGGATGTCACCCTTGAACGCCAGTTCGCGGATCTTGTTGCGACCCAAACCGAACTTACGGAAGGTGCCACGCGGGCGGCCGGTCAACTCGCAGCGGTTGCGCTGGCGTGTCGGGTAGGCATTGCGAGGCAGCTTTTGAAGTTCGAGGCGAGCGGCATAACGCTCTTCGTCGGACTTCTTGGCATCGTTCGCGGTTGACTTCAGTTCGTCGTACTTTTTCTTGTACTTGGCGACCAACTCGGTGCGCTTCAGTTCGCGCTGGATGAGGGAAGTTTTAGCCACTGATCACCTCAGTTCTTGAACGGGAACTTGAACGCGGCGAGCAGTGCCTTGCACTCGTCGTCGTTCTTCGCGGAAGTGGTGATGCTGATGTTCAGACCACGCAATGCATCCACCTTGTCGTACTCGATCTCGGGGAAAATGATCTGCTCTTTCACACCGATGTTGTAGTTGCCACGACCATCGAATGAGCGACCCGAGATACCGCGGAAGTCACGCACGCGCGGCAGCGCGATGGTTACAAAGCGGTCAAGGAATTCATACATCTGCACACCACGCAAGGTGACCATGCAGCCGATGGGCACGCCATCACGGATCTTGAAGCCGGCGATGGCCTTCTTCGACTTGGTGACCACGGGCTTTTGGCCGGCGATCTTGGTCAGGTCGCTCACGGCGTGCTCCATGACCTTCTTGTCGGAGACCGCTTCGCTCACACCCATGTTGAGCGTGATCTTGGTGATGCGCGGCACTTCCATCGAAGACTTGTAGCCAAACTTCTTGACGAGGTCAGGCGTGATGGTCTCGCGATAGATCTTTTGCAGACGCGCGACGTCGGGCTTTGCGCCTTGTTGAGCTTGTTGCTTGGCCATGTCTTTACGCCTTGATCTCTTCGCCGCTGGACTTGAAGACGCGAACGCCGTTGTCCTTGGTCTTGCGAGCCTGCTTGTCAGCATCGCTCAGCAGCTTGATGCCCACGCGATCGGCCTTGCCGGTGGCGGGGTTGAAGATGGCCACGTTGGACTGGTGGATCGACAAGGTCTTGTCGACGACGCCGCCGGTGGCGCCCTTCATCGGGTTCGGCTTGACGTGCTTCTTCACCACGTTGACACCTTCGACCACGATGCGGTCTTCATCGACACGTTGCGTGACGGTGCCACGCTTGCCTTTGTCGCGCCCGGTCAACACGATGACCTGGTCGCCTTTGCGAATCTTATTCATAAGCTGATCTTCCTAGCGCGGCTTAGAGCACTTCAGGTGCGAGCGACACGATCTTCATGAAGCGTTCAGTACGCAGCTCGCGCGTCACCGGGCCGAAGATGCGGGTGCCGATGGGCTCGAGCTTGGCGTTGAGCAGCACGGCGGCATTGCCGTCGAACTTCACCAGCGAACCGTCTTGGCGACGAACACCCTTGGCAGTGCGAACGACGACGGCACTGTAGACCTCGCCCTTCTTCACGCGAGCACGGGGCGCAGCCTCTTTGATGCTGACCTTGATCACGTCACCGATACCGGCGTAGCGACGCTTGGAGCCGCCGAGCACCTTGATGCACTGGACGGATTTCGCGCCAGTGTTGTCCGCGACGTCGAGTCGCGATTGCATTTGAATCATGTTCTGTCCCCAACTTATCTCGCCGAAGCGAGCAGTCTTGGGCCCGTCAGATCCGTGCGCAGCATGCGCATTTCACTGTTTGGGCGGAGCCGAAATCTGCTGCACCGCGCTGGTCGATGCAGCCGCAATTTCGGCGAAGCTGCGGATTATGCGTTATCTGCAGAGCCCGTGTCAACAGGCCCGCAGCGCTTTCCTGTAATTAGGCCTTGATCTCTTGCGCCTGCTTGAGCAAGGTCGCTGAGTCGCTGACCTCGAACTTGCCCGGTGCCTCGACGTTGAGCGACTTCACGACGCCGTCGACCACCAACATCGAGTAGCGCTGCGAGCGAAGGCCCATGCCGCGCGCATTGAGGTCGAGCGTGAGGCCGGTGGCCTTGGCGAAGTTGCCGCTGCCATCGGCCATCATGCGAACCTTGCCGCCGGTGTGTTGATCGCGACCCCAGGCACCCATCACGAAGGCATCGTTCACGGAGACGCACCAGATCTCATCGACGCCGGCAGCTTTCAGTTCCTCGGCCTGCTTCACGTAGCCCGGCACATGCTGCGCAGAGCAGGTGGGCGTGAACGCACCAGGCAACGCAAAGATCGCAATCTTCTTGCCGGCCGTGGCCTTGTCGATCTCGAAGGTGTTCGGGCCGATGGAACAGCCATTGCCTTCGACCTCAATGAATTCCTGCAAAGAGCCTGCGGGGAGCTTATCGCCTACCTTGAGCATGTTCACCTCCAGATGAGTTTTCAGATCACAAGAATGCAAAACGGCCGGGGCGCCAGAACTTCAGCACACCGACCGTT
>Ga0307515_10002442_pt1 | contig 40485 bp, 42 predicted proteins | sample 17_EM_MG_FD_194513 | JGI IMG/M metagenome (GOLD analysis project Ga0307515, IMG submission 194513) | Populus trichocarpa ectomycorrhiza microbial communities from riparian zone in the Pacific Northwest, United States - 17_EM | ecosystem: Host-associated > Plants > Roots > Unclassified | place... | reverse complement strand
CAAGGGTACCTTCCGTAGCACGGAAGCCTTTACCCATTTCTAGGAGCATACCGCTACGTATTGAGGTTTGCCTAAAAATTGATTAATCAAATGTTTCAATTGATGAGAGGGTACTTTGGACGAACTCGACAGGAAATGACCAGGCGAGTCCCATCGGTAGCGTGGATGTTTCGTTGATCTTTTTTACTTCGGGATCTGCAATTGCCTCCTCAATCTTCTCAGCCATCCAGTCGAAAAAAGAATGACCCTTCAATGCTCTGACAGAATTGTCTATTCTGTAACTTCGCATATTGGCAATTCGCATGTTTTTTCCCGCAGAGTTTTTCCCATTCAATTCAACTAGGGCAATCCGGAAAGTAGATCCGCCGACATCGAGAGCAAGATAAGTCCCCTGTTCGTGGCCGGTAGGGAGCGTATGATTGTAGGAAGGTAGCATGCAGATGTTGCTCGTCTGAAGCTTTTGCTCGAATTGCTCCTGCAGCTTTCCGGACATCGCTAGTAAACTGGTCGACTTAAGTGGAGCCTCAAATAACCTCTGGACCTCCCGCAGAAAATCGTCCATGGTTCGATCGCAGGAACGGACTACATCTCGTACCCGTTTGGGAGCTGGTAGTGAAGGAAATGCAGTCTGAATAAGCGAGGGCAACATAACGACACGATCCAGAGCCGTAGTAAGGCTCTGCCAAAAGTCGAACATAGATGTATGACGAGGTCCAGCAAACAGAGTTTGGAGGGTGATTAGAGTGCGGGGGGAGAGAAGAGGGCGGGAATAGTTATGCAGTGAAATTCAAGAAGATCCAAGAGGGTTCAAAAGAAGGAACGGCGGATATGTGGCCGCGGCGGGGTGGAGCAGTGGACAGAGAGTGACAAGGCAGTGGATAGGCAGTCCTTACAGACTGTCCACAAGCGTAATGCAAAGAGATTTGAGGTCGGCCGGTGTAATTCGACCGATGTCGCAAATGACTCTTATGCATGTTGTACGGCAAAAATAGGTGTCATTGGGGGCGGGACGTGGAACTGGCTGGGTAGGGGAGGATTTCTGGAGAGATTACCGCGAGTGCTGATGCTAAGAATGCACAGCGAGCGAGCGTGAACGCAAAGCAGGGGTTGCAGCAGCGGCCGAGGGTCAAGCAACGTGTGTGAGTGGACGTGAAGCCGTGAGGGATATTGAGGATTGAGGGAAGGATGGGACATGATGGGACGTAGTTAACCCTCAAACATCTAAGAGATGTAAAGTTACATTCCTAGGGTTACCTCCATCAAGCGAGGCTAATCCCAAAAGGCCGCCGCCGCCTCATCCCTCACGTCCCCACCAACCCCATCACCCATCACCCACCACCCAAGCACCCACCGCAGATGCGCGGTCCATGAGACGCCAGCCGGTAACGCTGGCCACTTCTCGGGAGCCAGTCGCCCAGCAGGGTAAGCTCTCGGCTTCCTGGTACCAGGGTATCGATAGTGATAGGGCGTTTAATTGCCGAGCGGCCGTTGGGAAGAGAGAGGTGTCTATTGTGGGCAGCCTTTGCGGCCAAGGAGCGTGCTCGACAGCCTTCCGCACCCGTTGACTGAGGCCCTGCTCTCCCCATATTTGGGCGGGATTGCCCTGCACGTGCCCGCCCTTGGCAAGCCTATCCATCAAGACCCCAAACTGCCCGCGTACCTCGCCGGCCGATCTTCACCCCAAAATCGCCGTCGATCTCAACGCTCTGGAGACTGTGCTGGCCCGTCGCAACGTCCCACCCCTTCTCCGTTCCCGTCGCGATACATCTCGTAGACGCTGAGACGAAACACCCGATACGCAAGGATGTTGACGACATGCGATGCACCCCACGTAAAACCGCCGGTGAGTGGTCGCCCCAAGATGGAGTGCGACAATGGCCAAGATTATAAGGCATCCTCAATCTCGCTCGTAGGCCGGATTCGAAACGGCTATATGGCGCGCACTGGCTGCCTTGCTCGAGCTGCGTCACCCTCGCATGGCGAAATCGGCCACAATTTCCCCAGGAGGGGCATCTTCCCAACACCCGGCTGCCAGAGTACGAAGGCAGACCACACGAGTCGGAGCGACTTACCGCTGAAACCTCGAGAAACATCGTTTCAAAACGAGCCCGTTCAATAAGGCTATCGCCCTAAGACCATTCGTTGAATCGTTCCGGTGCAACTGCAGCTAATAGCCTAGTGGGAGCTTAGAGTAAGCTCTTGGGAAGCTTGATGTCCTGTCTAACCCGGTATCCTTCACTCGGGTTCAGGACGCTAGGGCAAGTGCGCGTTGCAGCGGACTGTACGTGAGAGGCACGCTTATTAATATGCTACTTATAGCACTTGCAACCATCCTCGCCTGAGGCGATCTATCAATATCACTTAGGCCGCACCGGAGGTATCATCGGATTTCAAGCCAGGCCAAGCGAGGGGCCGGCTGATCGTCACGTTGCTAGCGCCCAGTAGTGCAGCGGGGAGAGTAACATTTCATACCACTTCTGACTGGTTGGAACGCACTTCTTGATAGTCTCGTGGGCAGCAGACCACCTCAATACGAATGCAGCTGCGTGCCACTGTAGCAGCAAACAATTTTGCCGAGTACAGCCTAAGACAGGTCGGTTTGATCGAGAAACGCTAGGATTCTAGTGATCTAAGCAGCATGCCGGCGCCTTCAAGACTACCCAACATCGTTTTGTGAGCCTTAAACTTTTTTATTTGCTAGTTTCAAACATTACTTGAAGACATTACGTGAGGTGAAGGAGTAGTACAACACATTAGAATTCTACTTTGTAATAATAAGCATGTAGTCTAGTCTCTCAATCAACTTGAGGACAGGTATCAGCATGTATTAAATCCAAAGCAGACAGTAGACTCCCGGAGATGGATATGCAGTCCTTGCACGCTCATGATCATTTCGAACAAAAGAAACCAAAGCTTAGTCAATAAATAGGTTCCCATTCCTCACATTCGTTTTCACCTATTATTCCCCTATTATTCCCCTCGCCGAATAAACTTGAACCCGGTTAGTGACAATAGACACAAGAAAACAAGAAATTAGTAAGTAAAACTGTGTGAAAGCGGACTAGGCATTTTCGTCTAGATGCACACTCCCCTTAAGTTGGGCTGTGGGAACCACATCCTCAAGGGTCTCGTCGGTGAATTGAAGATCCTTCTCAAGGGAAACGGTATCTTCGACCTTCAGGAGAATGACCGGGAGGGCAACTAGCAAGCTTCCAGCCAGCAATCCCCAGTTAGAAGCAAACATATTCATATAAGGCACGCCGAGGTCATCTAGTCGCCATGTGATTGCGGCACCTGCGGATTGGATACCCTTGTAGAAGCCTGCGAAGTTCGCGAGCTTCCTTGAGTTATTGGTCAATGCCCCCATGAACCTTCAAGGATATTAGCAACCATGAAAAATGGAATAGAACAAGGAGCAACCCTACCAGTAAACACAAGTTTGCCATGCGGCATCAGAGAAACCGTAAAACATGTAGAGGAACATTGGTCCAATGTAGCCAGAATCGGTCCAATCCTTCGTTATGAACGGGTGCTCCTTGTCTGAGACCTGAGCACGAGTGTAGCCCTTTTGGAAATCATAACCGCCGCCCCAGATGACCATCATAATGATGAATAGTGAAACCCAGGCACCCTTCGCACGCGTGGTACGGCGGAATTGGGGCTGATCCAAAGCATATCCAAAGACGAAGGCTCCAACAATCTGCATGATATAGTAAAGGGTGTTGTTCAAGGCGCGAGTCCGAGTGTTGAAGTACGCGCCGTTGACGTCGTTGAAATGGTAGGTGTAGAACCAGTTGGATGCGAAAAACATAGGGAATAGAAAGACGATGTAAGGATCGGTGCCGAATGTCTCCCACAGACCGAGTATCTCAGACTTCCATGAAGGATGCTTCATGACGATGATCCTGGAGCCATCATCACGCACAACGTCCTTTGCGTCGACGAGTGTCCAAGCCAACAAGGCGCCGATGATAGTGAGGACAAGGAAGCCGATGTAGGTGCCATCGGAAACGGTGCTGTTTGTCCTAACATGGATGTTCTCGCCGAGAGGTATCTGTGCCGCAATGTTAGTAACGCCAGATACCGAAGGGATCAATAAGATTTACCAAACTCCCAATAACTGCGCCAAGATTGAAGATCATCCAAAACCAAGAAATGTAACGGCCTTTAGAGGCCTCGGGTGGGTAAGACATCATGATGGCGCCCTGCGCGCACCACAAAATGCCGGCACAAACACCGAGGAGTGCACCCGCGAAAATGGAGAAGCCGTAGTTGTGCTCATGGCTGAAGGACAGGAACGACCCAATGTACACCGAATACCCGATGCCACCAAAGGACAGCGCGGTCCTGATACCAAGCTTGTTGGTGAAAGTCCCAGCGAAGAAACCGACCACGGCAAAGGTCGAGTAGAGTGCAACGTTTGACTTGTCACCCGCAGACTTGTCAACCTGCCCACCACCACCCATACCGTTCAACGCGTTAAACATGCCCGGGCACATAAAGCACACGAGTGAAACGATCAAAAGCTGGATTGGCGGCGACGCATACCACGGGAATTTGAAGTTCCCAATCCTCAATTGCTTGTATTTCCAGCCAGTAGGTTTGCGGACTGCCCCAGCCTCCTCAGCAGAATACGTCTGCGAGTGCTCGGTGGGAATGAAGACGCCGGGCACGGCGGCCGTTTTCTCACTGTACTCGTTGTCTCCTGAGGTCGCCATTATCACGGTGGCCTCGATGAGGGTCTTTAATTTCTTGATGATGTTGGCCGACGGGCAGGGTTGGCAAGAAGGTGCACCCGAAATGTCGGGAATGGTATTGTCGAGGAGAACCGGTGCCGTCGCGCGGCAGGGTAATCTAATATAGCACTTTTTCAGCTAGGGGTCCAGCTTCGCGGCTTCGGGGCTGTGGCCTGATAGCTGCACGCGACGCCGGTAGGCCTCAATACCTCTCCTCTGGCCTCCCTATCCCATCCCATAAAAAGCCCGCAAAGCCAAATCCCGCTCGGCACCAAGCCTTGCAACAAAAGATTGCAGCGCCACGGTTCGCCAAGGCCCATGCTGAGCAGGCGGCTTATCGACGAGCTCATGGAGCCCCGCCACGACGCTGTGACTGGCTGGCTGATAGTGAGCTCAGGCTTTGAGGCCGGAGAGCTGAGTGGGTGTGCGGGCTTGCTCAGAATAGGCAATCTTGCCGAATGAGAAAAAGGTCCGGCTTGCCCCTCTCCCGCTATCTGCAACGGTCGGCTCTGCAAGGCGCCCGCAATGTAACCCTTTCATTATTCGCCGCTGCATTTATCGTGATGTAGAGACTGACCAATGCAGCATCAGTCAACCTTCACCCGCCGGTAGCGGCGTGTCAGGCGTCGCAGAAGACTCCCAGTGCCTCGTATAGCCATCGAGATAGCCATGTAGCAGTACGTCGTCAAAGAATCGAGAAAGTCGTGTCACAGTAGGTGCGCTTGACCATTCAGATAGTCGCGTAGTTGCACGTCGTCAGGACTTGCTATCCCAGAGGCGTGTGGTGACCACAACATGAGCTCTCTCCGCGGCGACGTGGTCAGGTAACACAGCGATGATACCAATAGTTGTCGCCCATTCCTTCACCTAAACAGAACTGACAGATCGAAAATTCTGTCCCCGCAGTGTGACGTGAAGCCAGTCTGCCGTAAATACATGTGCAGATGTCCGATGGCCTCACTCTGCAAACCTCCTCCACGAAAAACCGGAATCCTTCAAATAGCCTACTTACAGAACCACTCAAAATGTATGCGGCGATGCCAGCAGAACCTGTTGCAAGTGCTAATGCGGCATAGGAGACTAATCATCAGAGACGATCCACCAACTGCCTCCCGATACATTACTGACTATATAATCGGTAGCCACCCCGGTTCATAAGCATATCACCAAACTAGCTAACTGCAAGGTAGAGCGCATAAAAGCCTTCGAGCCAACTCCTGAGAAACCCTTTGTTCTGGGTCTTCCAACAGGCAGTAGCCCTGAGCTCATTTACAGATATTTAGTCGAGAAGCACAAAGCTGGCGATATTTCTTTTCGTAATGTCGTTACCTTCAATATGGTAAGTGGTTGCACAGCGTCTCACACCCTGCGTGGCAAACATGTCAGCCGAGAAACATCCCTTGCAGACGGGAAGCAGCAGCGGAGAACAGCATAGCAAGAATGGCTTAGCTGACAAACCCCGAGGACGAGTATGTTGGCATACCAAGAGAACATCCCGAAAGCTACCATAGCTTCATGTACAAGCATTTCTTCTCCCATGTCGATGTAGATCCAGCCAACATCAATATTCTTAATGGCAACGCGCCAGATCTGGAAGCAGAATGCATTGCGTATGAGGAAAAGATAAAGAAAGTTGGAGGCATAGAATTATTCCTTGGTGGCATTGGTCCCGACGGACACATTGCGTTCAACGAGCCTGGGTCGAGTCTTAAATCTAGAACGAGAGTAAAGACGCTCGCTTACGACACCATTCTTGCCAATTCAAGATTCTTTGGCAATGATTTGTCTCAGGTACCAAGAATGGCGTTAACTGTGGGAGTACAGACCGTGTTAGATGTAAGATATGCACTGCGACTCTGAAAGAAAGTTACTTACCGGTACTCAGGCTAGAGAAGTGGTAATAATCATTACTGGAGCACACAAAGCGCTTGCGCTACAGAAGTGCATTGAAAGCGGGGTCAACCACATGTGGACGCTCTCAAGCCTCCAACTTCACCCACACCCACTGATCGTTGTCGACGAAGATGCCACTTTAGAGCTGCAGGTCAAGACGGTCAAGGTAGTGTCTGCCGTGTAACTTGCCAAGCCGGAAGCTAACGCCACGCAGTACTTCAAGAGTATCGAGGTGGTAGCCAATGAGCTCGGTTTTCTACAGACGCTTCCCTCCGCGGCGACTACTGGAGCAAAACGCTCAGCGATCATCGAGGAACTTCATAGTCCGAAGGAGAAGCAAACCAACGGGTTCAAGCTTGACACTCCAAAGCTCGAAGCTCCAAAGCCTGAAATTACCCGTTCCGTTACTCCAGAACTCGTCCCTGATCGCATGGCTTCCCGCATACCCGATAATGTGACGTGGAATTTCCAAGGAGTGGAGAATGAAGACATGCCGTTCCTGCAGATGGGCGCAAGAGTGGCTCCCCTGACTAGCTGAAATAGGGACCAGATTGCTTCTTATGGGACAAGAGATTGGATGCTAGAATATTCACAACACTCGCTAAATGGACTTTTCTTTCGAGAATGAATGTATCAGGGCGGGATTGGGTGTAATTGGATATGATTTGGACAATGACTTAACGAGACCCCTTACGATAATGAGCAGATGAAATCTTTCCAGTCGTTCACTGTAGATATTGTAAAACAGTTATGATGGCAAGTAGAATAGATTAGAGCAGGAATGTGTACAGTAGATATTGTTAGGTAGGTGGACATCCATAGAAGCCTCCTGTGATCACGTGATGGCTCGCTGGCATATAGATTCCTTCTTCGTGACGACCCCGCCTTATGGAGTCTCCACACACACTACCATGTCCCTGTGTGACAGATGTGTATGTTATTGTAGAGAAATCTCGAGAGCGTGATTCGCGTAGAACGCATGGGCCAGGCGTCACGGGCATTTTAATGCTCGGCGATATCGGAGATGTTAAAGTTGGGTTTCATCTGATAACGGGAAACTCTGGGAATGCAAACCACTTCCGAACAATCTCCAAGGACTGATTAGAATTCATTTATCCAGTCTATCAACTCCTACTATGTCAGCAACAGAAGAGACAGCTCCAGTCGAACCTACCGCTGCTTCCCAGAACCCTGAAGCTTCCGAAACCGCAGCTACGACTTCAACACCCGCTCCCGAACCCATCGGTGAACCAACCACCGATGTCAAACCTACATCAGAAGCACCAGCAGAAGTACCAGCACCAGCAAAAACGGAAACATCCACCTCTTCAGAGCCATCATGGCCTGAGCTCAAAGATGATCATCCACTATCCAAATTCCTCGCAGAGCTTCCTCAAATCACGAAGGATGCAGACTACAACGAGATCTATGGAATCGAACTTGGTCCCGCAAAGCCCTTCCACACAAAACTCATTCTACAAAAGTTCCTCCGGGCCAATTCAAATGACTTGGGAAAGGCAAAAGAGCAGCTTCTAGCAACACTGAAATGGAGAAAGGAATTCCAGCCTCTTAAGGCAAAAGAAGAATCATTCGAGAAGGGACGGTTCGCTGGGTTAGGTTACGTAATGAAGCTAGAATCCGTGCCAGCAAGCACAAACAAGATGGATGTAGCAACTTTCAACATTTATGGAGCGGTGAAGGATAATAAAGCGGCGTTTGGGGATCTTGATGGGTATGTTTACTCTCATCAGTTATTACGTACTGAAGAATTGAGCTTCGGGAACACATTTCCTATCTCCAATCACGCCAATTACCATTGCTTCACTATTATGGATACTCAGAGTCGCTCCAAGCCCGGAACCAATTTCCATCAGAAATTATTTTAAGTTCTGAATAGTGCAATCGATACATTTCCACAGGAGATGAAGACTAACTCTAAATTCCTGCAGCTTTATCCGCTGGCGTGTCGGGCTGATGGAGCTTGGTGTCGAAAAGCTCGGACTCGATAAAGCCACCCAGCCTATTCCTAACTTTGGCGAGGGTCCTGATCCATACCAAGGCATTCAAATTCACGATTACCTCAACGTAAGCTTTCTCCGTATGGACCCCGACGCGAAAGCAGCTTCGAAAAAAACCATCGAGACGTTCCAGAAATACTACCCGGAGACTCTTAGTCGAAAGTTCTTTGTCAATGTTCCCGTAGTAATGGGATGGTTGTTTAGTGCTATGAAGCTATTCGTAGCCAAGGAAACCGTCAAGAAATTCACGGTACTGAGTTATGGCGAGCAATTGGCTAATGAGCTTGGACCTGAAGTCCCGGTAGTGTATGGCGGCAAAGGCGATAATCTTGAAACTGTTGGCGAAACTCTAAATTTGGGATGATGTTTCTCTGCAATGAATGGTTGGCGTTATCCTTGTGCTTATTGAAGATAATCCACAGATACCATATGAACCTCTCAATATTTACTAAACCCTCTCACCAGTGCCATCTATCCCAATTGGTGGTTGTTTGCTTAGTTCACGAAAGTTCTCAAGCTCGTTTCTTGGCGTGCTTGTGGCTGTGGCTATATTTGCTTTTGATTGTGGCTGCATTTACTTTTCGTACTTTGTTTCAGATGCGAGTCATTATCCCGCCACACCTCCTTTTGCTGTACAACTAAATCTGAGACTGAAGCTCTACAGAGATCTTGAGGGTTACGACCGAGTGGTATGACTTTCGCTACCATAACTGACCATTTCCTGCCACGTATTTCTTAGCCTTTTAAGACTATCTTCGCTATCCACAACCACACGCTAATACTATTCCCTATATCAACAACTTGAGATTTTGCCTATGGAGTAATTTCCTCCAAACACTTCGGCTACAGAGCAGTAAATAGCCAGAAGTTAAGCGAAAGCTCCAGGGTAAGCGAAACAAGAAATACCTTGTCACAGCTCTTTGGCGAGGTTTAAATTCGGTGCATATCCAATTCCGCTTGATCGCTACCAACTCTATCCCTACAAATTGGACCGTGCGCAGAACACATGCCTACCAATCGTACTTCTGATGATATAGACTTTGTTTTACTAACAAGCTCTTAGATCTCTTATCAAATATAACTCGCAAACCTTGCGATGGTATCCCTTGCACCGGTGTTCTGTACCTGAATGTGGTAGCCCGATATTAGCCAATCAGAGAGCGTAGTTTAAAGGCGGCCCATAGTACGTAGTAATAGCTGGAAGAGGAAATAGAGGGCGCCAAGAACTACGTTTGGCTGTCGACTGTGTCGAATTCCGCTCTACAAGGAAGGAGACTTCTGGAGGACTTATATAGCACGAATTAACACTAAGAATTGACTTTGTGTACGCTCCATTCTATATATTTGCAGCCTCATTCGACGACGACAGCGACGATTTTGGTCGGGCTCGCACGGGCCACACGCTAAAAAGGGAATTACCAGTGGGTGGCGATTAAGCGAAATTAGATGGAGGGGTGTGTGATTCGACGACTACTGCATTCCAAAGAATCGTGTCCACGAATGTTTTGGACACCAACTAAGACCTTTAGTTTGTTTTTCTAAAGAAAATCTTCTCTCGGCGCACAAACGAACTATGGCCTTCAGTAGCACGGATGGTTTAGCTCCGGATTTTGTGATTCCAAAAGAATGCAAAGCCGGCGTAGTAGTCAACGAAGGCCCTCATTTCGAGCTGAAGGTGGAAATGGTGCCGGTTCCCGAGCCCGGTCAGTAACTTCTTCTTATCGGAATGCATTTTATTGATGGTATTCCCAAAATATCAGGTCCGGATCAACTCTTGATAAAGATTAATGCTACTGGAATATGCTACTCCGACATTCACTATATGTTGAACGACCTGAGCAGCAGGAGAATGTCAGCCTCCAATGTAAGGTCACCAGGCCATGAAGGAGCCGGGGTGGTCGTTAAGTTAGGAGAGAATGTTAAAGGCTGGAAAGTGGGCGATAGGGCGGGCGTGAAACCCATATGGGACGTATGCGGGTCGTGTGAGCTGTGTTGGGATGATAAGGAGTGCTATTGCCCAAGTGCTATTTTTACAGGACTCACACAAACAGGTAAACATATTCTCGAAACCGGAAGTGAAACATTCCGTGATATTGGCGGCCAATTTTCATAGGCACGTACCAACAGTACATTGTCTCACCAGCCAAATATACCTCCCCAATCCCCGAAGGTGTATCCGACTACATAGCAGGCCCTATAATGTGCTCTGCTAGCACCGTCTACCGTTCCCTTGTGGAGTCGGGCCTTAAAGCAGGCAATTGGGCGGTCTTCCCTGGCGGTGGTGGCGGCGTTGGTATCCAGGGCGTGCAGCTCGCAAAGGCCTTAGGTCTCAGGCCCATTGTAGTTGACACTGGGGCGGCAAAGCGCGACCTCACCCTCGAAATGGGAGCTGAAGCCTTCGTTGACTTCAAAGAAATCCCAAATGCAGCGGCAGAGGTGATCAAGATCGCCGACGGCAAAGGAGCACATGGCGTCTTTGTCACAGCACCAGCCGCATATCCCAATGCTATCAGCTACACAGGCAGAAGGGTCGGTGCGATCGTTATGTGCATTGGCCTCCCCTCGACTGGGACTACGACTATTGGGGCAGATCCGAGTTCGTTTTGCTTCAAGAACTTGACTGTCAAGGGGACGCTAGTAGGCAGCATGAGGGATACAGACATTGCGCTAGACTTTGCGAAGAGAGGGCTATTGCGTCAAATATGTGAGGTTTATCCGATCGATAAGATGCCAGAGGCAGTAGAGAAGTTGAGAAAGGGCGAGGTGGCCGGCAGGTGCGTTGTCGATTTTAACTTGTGAGAGGCTAGCGAAGAACTCTAGAGTGGGCGCTGGGCCCGTCTATGTAAAATGCTAGGGTATAATGCAAGCCATTTTTAGGGCGTCTACGTCGCGTCAAACGTGTAATAGAGACTTCATTCAATGGCGCCTCGTGTTAGAGAACCGAATTATCCTAAAAATACAAGGGAATATGTGTTCTTGCTCCGGAGACTGGCCAGCGAGTTGAAAAAAAAAACCCCCCATTCCTATACATTTCAGCTTAATCGCAGGCGCGAAAATGTGGATTCAATAATGATGAACTTCATTGACCTTTCCTGCTGCGTAGCTTCATCACATACCTATTTCTCTACACACTCCCCGATGCCCTACTTTCTTTTTTGAGTGGCTTCTAACCAATTTTCAGACATCAAGACCTCCTTGCGACAAACTATCCTCTAATATACGCATCAGACAGGTCATCTAGGAGTACGAATAGTAATCGCATCTTACATGCAAAGTCTTGCAAAAGAAAGAAAATCTCATAGTAGCGGTATTAAGTCGTCTTGCTCTCTGGAACTTCTTTGTTGCCTAGCAAAGTTCTGTTGGCCACGCAAGAAACCTGACCACACGTCAGCCTGAAATCGAGAAAATACTCTAGCAGCATGTGATGCCTTGGTATGACACATACATCTGAGCGGCTCTAAATCAGCTTCATCAACCATCTGAAGGATCGATAATTGGCCAAGAGAGCCCTGCTGAACTGTTTTGGCATTTTCGGGAAGGATTTGTGAAAACATGTAGTGCATGAACAGGATCACCACCAACAGCAGCCTATCACTCTATGGCTATATCGAGTAAAGAATTTCTGGAATCGCCATGGCCGGATCAAAGTCAGAATTTCTTTGCTGAATTACTCTCCATAAGGCGCCGTATCTTCTAGTAATGTCGTACCCCCTGAGTTCTCGCAGACGCATGAACCCCTGGTAGAGATCATCTAGAATATCCCCGAGGTTGATGAGAGAAATATCTTGCTGGGCTCTCATCTTGGGCCATAATTGATTGTTGATGTTTCACTCTTTAGTCCGGTCCAAGGCTTCTGCAAGTTCGCCAACTGCAGAGATCCACTGCTAGACCAATTATTTATTAAAGAGCTACCGAAACGAGGTTATGACCTCAGCTTACCTTTCATAAAGACCAATTAAAATGCCGCGCCGAAGTGCGGTTCTCGCAGTGCAACACAACTCCACGTTGTTAACCGGATCCATGGGTCGGACTCATTATCTCTGTTGAGCAATGAAATAACACCAGCCTTTTATCGTATCTGATCTACGGCTTGCTTAGAGAGACAAGCCGATGTTTGTCATATGAGAAAGGACCCAGTGTCATTTGAAGCGGCAGATGAGGCAGCACTCAGGGAGCGATTACCCAGTCCTTGTTATATCAGGACTTCTAGGTAAATCCTTTTCTATTAGGGGGTCCCACAAAGCAGATTTCGGACCCACTGCATCAGTTTAGGAAGTGATTGCTGGACCGATGAAGTTTATAGGACCATCAGCCTACGGATTTTATTTGTCCAGGAACCCCAGGATGATAGCGCGGCGATGAACTGGTCGTCCACCCTTGGTCGGAGGAGTGAATAATTCGAGTAGGGTCAGAACCCAACAGGCCGCTTGGATAACACACAAAAATGTAAGCAGTATTCGGATAGACGTCTGCTTCATTGTGTTGGAGACGAGAGTGAGGTAGAGGGGAGCTAATGTCGAAATAAGCGGATGAGCCAACCTACAAGAAGGAAACTTCTTCAGGGTGATCGTGGACACATTCAACTCTTAATACCAGACTATGAGATAGACAAGCTAGCATCTTCGTGATTAATATGGAGTAGGCAAGGTGGCCTCTCGGAACTATTACAGCGAAATTAACTGTAACTTGTCCCGCCCCTTCAGACACATGGAGAACAAGACGCAAGGAGCACCGGCAAGGCACACTTGCGGGGTAGTAATCACTTCGAAAATGTGAAAAGCCCATCTCGTATACTTTGGAAACATTATACGTGTTCTCGGTGCTTAGGAGGGCGGAGCAGTGGTAAGAACATCGGAGTTTCAGTGGCTTGAGGGATGGATGAAGGATTGAGGCTATGCCACATGTGGATACTTGCAGTGGAGCTATTTTCGGGTGATCTTCCACCACAACCATGTCCCACTGTAGTTGCTTCTATCCAATCCAATGGCGCGCACATGCCATAGCCACATTTAGGCAGCTTTCACCGTCGTAGCCAATCATTTGGATGCTATTTGCGTCCTAACCCAGGGAAGGAAGGATCTGGTCTAGCCTTTCTAAGGCTTCAGCTTTTCTTTTTAATCTCGTCGTAATTTTCTTGTCTAATTTCGATTCAATTATTGCCTGTGCTGTCTAAGCTGTTTGCTGAGATGTGTATTAGTTAAAACCGTAAAGGTGAATCGGCCTGCGAGGCATATTTTCAGCGTCAACATCAAAAACCCTGGTCCCCCGTGAGCAGCGCCTAAGGTGTAAAGACCAATCATAGAGCAGACTCTCTCCTCGAGTCTTACTTGTGCTCGCCTCACTTTTGAATGTTAAGACGCTAATCCAGCAAACATATCCAAAAGTATACTAGCAAAGAGCCAGTCACCAATCAAAGCGTGAGTACTCTAGCAACAGTGAATTTCCAGGTTCAAAATCGGGAGAAAGGCTGTGAGTTGTTTGCTCATGACTGCGCAACCCCCGCTCCGTGAGCATTTTTCACCACTCCTAGAAATCAAATCTGTCGATTCAGGTTGGATTTAGCCTATTGTTCCTATTCCGGTTGTACTACTACCCCCGTTTCAGTTACAGACCCCCCTACCTTTCCCATTTTAGACATCTACCTCATGTATAAATAGCTTCTTTTCTCCATAGTTTGAATAGACTTATCTCAGTAAGCGACTCAGACGGCAAGGGCAAACTGAAGGCGCACTCACTAATACTAAAGTATTACTAGTCTCCGCCTAAATAAACGCCACTTCCTTTTAACCAATCAGCTATCTACCGACCTTAAGTTTGCCCTGCCGTCTGAGGGCCTTTGGTGCGGAACTCTATGGCGCTTAACTTCAATTTTCGCAATTTTGTATGAGAGATACTCTCTCCTATATATTTGACTCCCCAACAACACCTATTTAACCTAATAAGGTAATAAGTTAAGTTAGACTAGTCTCCTCTATAATCGATTAGATTTTTATTAAAATATAAAGCTGTTAGCTAGGTAAAATCTAGGTAGATTTTACGACGTTTTACGATAAAATTGAGCCTAGGCGAGGCACTGTCAAAAATCACCTTTTTCACTGCCGTATCTCGACCCTTTTATAACGTCTAGTTATTATAAAAATACTACGAGGTAGGAGCTCTTTAGCTTCTCTATCTATTGCATTAAATAACAACGTTGTAGCTATATTATATAAAATATTAGATATGGGTAGTCGGTCGCATTTTATCCAAAATCGTTAAAATACACCTTTTTAACTGCCGTATCTCGACCCTTTATAACGTCTAGTTATTATAAAAATACTATAAGGTAGGAGCTCTTTAGCTTCTCTATCTATTGCATTAAATAACGACGTTATAACTATATTATGTGGGATATTAGATATAGGCAGTCGGTCGCAAACTCGTCGCTTTAAATCTCACGAGTCAACTCAAAAAAGTCACTTTACGTTTTTCTACCTGTAATTTTAACAACTTACTTTTATACTATAGGATTTTCATATAAATATTCTTAAAAAGTAGCTTTAGTTATATAATCGATTAGATTTTTAAAAATACGTTATTTAGGGTAAAAGCAGGGCAATAGAAAAGGTGGGAAAGAGATACCAGTCTTAAGTCGACCATCATACATTTTCGCACCAAAGGCCCTCAGACGGCAAACCAAGACAACTGTGTTAAGTAATCCTAACTAAACCTAATTCTATCACACTAGTAAGGGTCTAGTGAAGCTATACTAGTTAAGTACTAGCGAGATTTACTGTCTTGGTTTGCCGGCTGAGTCGCTTACTGAGATAAGAATAGACGGAGTCCTCATTCTTTACTTACTCATCGGTGCACGGACTACCGATCGACAAAATCTGTCGAAAACTATTAGCGGCGATTCATTATACGAGCTCTAGAGAAGGTCGTTAGCAACAGGAAAATAGTTTCTCATTAGCTTTGCGGGAGAAAAGTTCTGTAGGGCGTAAACACATCAATCGGTAATCCTGTATGATTGGGTGGCTGGCGTCGCCTCCATTTCGTCCTCCGATCCTGCTCTTTCCAGATTTTGGTGTAATAAGCTTGAAAAAGCATGTATCTCGATATTGGTTTCAATTACCGCTCTCTGCAGCGTGGTTGGCAATTCTCTCGTGTTTCAAAAGTGCCTCTGAGCTGCAGGAAAACGAATCTAAGACATTCGTTACGCCTTCTCGTTCTCGGCATGCTACTAGACTGACACCTCCATCAGGACGAGTGACAAGATGCATATTCCGTTGCCTGGGCCTCGCACCCCTGTGCCGTAGAAAATAAGGGTTGAGCGATATACCTAGGACTCACTCCCATGTGGCATCACTCGTTTTCAGTCTAAGTATCTCCAGTGCGCTCTTTATCTATCAAGCGGTGAGGCGTGCTTCGGAGCTTCTCATTTTTCAATCGCTTCTTTACCTTAAGCTCTTGGCATGAACGTATTCGATCCTCATCCTAGAAGACTTAGCCTTGATTCTTCCGATTTTGAAAGCAATGCTAGGAACTCAACGACTTCTGATGAAGGAACACCGCAGGTTTCCTACCGTAATACTCGTTCCAATTCTTTAACGCCTCTCCTTAAGTTTTATCGATGGAGGCCCCGCTTTATCAATCCAATCAAGAGGTTTCCGATGGCGAGAATAACACCTAGTTGGAGACGATTTCTCATAATTTTTGGGGTGCTTTGTTGCATAAGCCTAATAGCTGGAATGCAAGCCATTATCCTTAAATCAAGGTTTGCTTTAAGCAGTCAATACTGGGCGGAAGCACACCGGCGTTGAAGTTTGTTGGAATGCTTCAGCAGGTCTACCCTCCACGTACAGACCACTATGAAGAGTGTGCTGGAGAACTTAAAGTCGTTCTGTTTAAGCGGTTCTGAACGGCCTCTGATGAGCTATGAGGTTCTTCGAATGTGAAATACACGTACGATAGCATTGGCAATTGAGGGAACTGTTACGCTGAAGCTCTTGGCTAACTCTGAGTAGTATCTACACTTTTCTCATAGCAGCCCTGATAAGCCAATGACACCTGAAAATGGCCTTCAGGACATTGTTAGAAACTGGAAAGAGCCCGATGGAAATGGTGCATATCAATTCCCGTGGCCGGACAATTTCAGTCGCGGCGTTGTCCCTAAAGCGTGCCATTCACACAGTGACTATTGGAGGACGGTACCATTATATGAAGCGCTCGCAGCAGGCTGCGTCGGTATTGAAGCGGATGTTTAGCTGGAAGACAATGATCTTCCCGTCGGACATGTAAAGAAAGTCCTTAAGAGCACTCGGACCCTCCGAACTCTTTGTGTCGACCCTCTCATCAATATCCTTAGCAATCGAAACGTATCATCTGTGTTTGAGACTTCCAAAGAAGCCGGTGTCTTCGAAACCGACCCCAACGCTGCAATTCTAATGCTTGATTTCAAAACAGATGGCCATGATCTCTGGCCTGTAGTCCTCTCGCGGCTCGAGCCGCCGCGCCGAAGAGGCTGGCTTACATACTTCAATGGCACCGATATGGTTCCTGGCCTTGTCATTGTAGTTAGTACTGGCAATACCCCCTTCGATCTTGTAGTAGCCGACTGTAGCCACCGTTACGTTTTCTTCGATGCGCCACTTCTAAACGTTTCAAACAACATTTATACAATCTAAAACTCGTATCACGTTAGTACTGCGCTAAAACTAGCTATCGGGAGGATATGGTTCAACAAGCTGAGCGGCGGTCAAATCAACACCATCAAGACACAGATCGGGAAAACTGATGCGAAGGGCCTGGAAGCAAGGTACTGGGATACCCTAGTGGCCTATCTCATTTAGAGATAGAATCTGGGATACATTGGTGGAGAACGGCTTTTGATGACCATTGTTGAAAAGCTTTCTGCCACTCAAATATGAATATTCGTGAATGATTCAATCTGCCTTTTCTAGGTGTTACGATAGTACAAGTCCATCTCTCATAAGAGGGGTTGCTTTCCATATCCAGATGTATCATGTATGCTCAAAATGGTGGAAAAAGTCCTACTCAGGGGAATTAGTCAATCGACAGATTAATTAATTGCCCTGAAAACCACCAGTTGATGCTAAAGAACGCATCCAACTCGAAAATGAAGCCAACCATTCTGTACTCTGGACCCTTGACTGCCAAGCCTGATCGACGACATTCCATATCTGCTCCCGAAGTGCTCCCGACAATGACATGCCTCATTGAACTCCAAAAGTTCATAACCTCTTTTTGTACCGATCTCCCCTAAACAATTCATGGAATCATGGCCGAAGAGATGCAGATAAACCCTCAACGAGCCAAACAGCTCGTGGAAAACCTAACTCACATAACACAACGGATCCAATCCGCTAACAAACGTTCCGAACCCGTAAGCACCATGCTCCCCTGCCCCACCACCTCAGTTCATTCTCCCCTCCCTACCTTCCCCTCCAGAATTACAACCAACCCACTATAGATCCGCCTCATAGCCGTCTCCAAGCTCAAGCCCGCTACCGACATCCTCGCCCTGCACCAGCCGCCGCTCCAGCATGCCCATTTCGGCGAGAACTACGTCCAAGAGCTCCTCCAGAAGGCCTCGCTCCTGCCCCGCTCCATCCGCTGGCATTTTATCGGTGCCCTCCAGTCCAACAAGTGCAAGATGCTCGCCGAGCAGATCCCGAACCTCTGGTGCGTTAGTAGCGTCGACAGCGTCAAGAAAGCCGACGCACTAGAAAAAGGGCGCGCTGCCTTCGTCGCGAGACTAGCTGCGGAGCATACAATTGGGGAACCAGCTAAGAGCGCTGATAGCGGAGAAGGCAGAGACGCAGTAGCGGAGGCGGTACTGCGCATAATGGTGCAGGTGAATACCTCAGGCGAGGAGTCGAAATCCGGTGTCGAGCCCTCAGACGCTCTAGCGCTCTGTGAACATATCCGCACCTCGTGTCCGCACCTGCAACTCACAGGTCTGATGACTATTGGTGCTATAGCGCGCTCTCAGGCCACGACGCCTGGGAATGAGAATGAAGACTTCGTTACGCTAAAGAATACACGGGATCAGATCGCGAAGGAGCTGGGGATGCTGGGGGGTGAGCTGGAGCTGAGTATGGGCATGAGCGCAGATTTCGAGGGCGCTATTGCAATGGGTAGCGATGAGGTGAGAGTGGGAAGCGATATTTTTGGGGAGAGGCCTCCGAAAAAGGACACCATGGTTGTAGAGAAGGGGTAGATAAACATCCTTAACTAATTTCAAAAAGATGAAAACACAAGGCAGTGAGTGCGTATTGTGCATGTGTGTAAGTCCTTGAGGCTGATGAAAGACACGCCCTCCCCTAAGGGTTACATTTCCAAATCTCGATTGGTATCGTGTTGCAATCCCTGCCTCAAGCCAAATACTTATCCATCCAAAAAACCCCAGGCACAACGACTTCGGAAGCAGAGAATTGGTAACCACCGAACATGCCATTTTCTCAAAACAATGCCGCCGTACAGCTGGCCGATAGAATAAAGGTTTCCCTTGATAATATTCTCCCTTATCCCCAGGAAATGTGAATAAACCTACACCGTGTGTTCTCCAAACCCTAGTGGATACAGCAAAAATTTCTTTGACGGTTGGGCTTTACGGACTAGATTTTGGAAAGTGAAGAATAGCTAGGGGTGAGTTAGATTAACCCCTCAATACCCTGGGAAAGGCGCTCCTCCATCAGCTTTATGAGCACAGGAGGGACTGATTCGTCGGTAGCGCGAATAGTGATGCGATACATCTGCAAAATATACTGTTAGCCCTTTACTCGAACATGTTTCCATCCGTAGCTGGAAAGAAACATGCTGAACTCACCATCGTATCAAAATTCGGCTCCAGTCTCAAAAGGCACCCAAATTTGCCTCCGTCAGTCGTGTGCAGCACCGTTGCGCCAACGATATTCTTTGCATTCGGATCCACTCCATCCAATATCCCCCACTTGAACCCTTGCACCACCTTCCTCGTATAATCCATGTTCATTGTTCGGCCCTTGCCCACAAGTCCGAATACACTTTGTGCTTCGCGAGGAGCTCCACCAATCTGTTTCCACCGTTTGAAGAAGTCCTCTGCACTTAATTCTGCAGCGTCCATATACTTGTGTAGTATGACAGGAAGTTGTAACGTCAGCGCCTGCAGAGCACCAGCAAGATATGATATTCTAATAGTCGGAGGATCGGTGAAAATGTTCTTGGCCTCAAACATGATCATTTGTTGCGTTTGGCCTTCCGGCTGAATGACTGTATCTGGGAGACCCTTAATATCCGTCTTGAGGAATTCGGAAGAACGGTTATCCAATGTGGTAGTGAAGGAACCTATTGGGAAGGAAGATTTATTTGTGAAATAAAGAATTACACAGCCAAGTTCACCACGATATTCCGTTCGTAGGCCGATTTGGATTTGCGCATCTTCGTACAGCACACCTTCGGCTCGAAGGAGCAGGCGATTGTACCCAATTTCCCAGTCTGGACTCAGATGCGCCACGCTAGCTAAATTTGGCGCCTTTAAGACCTTGTTGGTGTCAATGTTCATATCCAATCCAGCCAGATCGCTTGAAAGATTCGATGGAGCACCGTTGGTTCCATTTGAGACAACTGGTGTGCTGTCTTTCCGTGGAGCTGGGGTGGCATTTGTGAAAGTCCGCTTCAGACCTGTGTTCTGAACTAGATTGAATTCCTTCGGATCCACATTTGCGTCTTTCCCCCCCACTACCCAGGTTCTCTTGTCGCTCGTGTTCGCATGCTTCTGGTGTAATCGGGATAAGAGTGCTGAAGCACGTTCCGGGAATGGAGGCATCTCGTCACACACCGTTCGTAACAGGTCGTCAGTCGGTAAAGTGGCCAGAGCAAGGTATTCACAAGCCCTCTGCTGTAGCTCAGAGTCCAGTGAGTGACTGTAAGCCCGGAAAGCCTGCAACAACTGTGGCTTAATCTCCGGAAATAAGTTGACAAACTTGATGAAAGAAGAAAGTAGAATAGCTCTTGTACTCGCAGAGCAGCCACGCATTTTCGCATGTAGAGCCATGAACTGCTCGATTGGACTACAGCCCTTGGTGTCTGCAATTAAATGACCAAACTCTCCGAGTAGATAACCTCCTATTTTTACCAACGTTTCATGACAGTCTGCCTTGACGTATTGTAAAATGTTTTGAGCAGCGTAAACTTGGAGCTCATCGTTGTTTGTCACGATTTGAATTACCCGCTGCCACACCTCATCGCTAACATGATCGCCAGCCATTGCAATGAGCCGTAGTGATATATCAACATACCACTGAATATCTGTCGCATACTTCTCAGTAAGAATAGCAATCTTGAGAACCATCTCTTCTCTAATGGCATAGTCGGCGGTTTGAAGATATTTCAAAAGTTCGGAAACGATCGCCTGGGAATTTGTTGGATCGCACATGCTGTACAGTAAATCGAGGCCCTGCCTCCGCACGCTGATATCCCTGTCCCTTAATGAACCAATGATGATACTCTGGTGCTTTTTAATGGGATCCAACGTCTCCGATCGAGCAGCCAAGTGAGTCATTGCCTCCAAGCCCAAATAACGAACATTGGTCTCGCGCGATGATATGAATTTTCCAAGTCGTGAAGAAATTTGTACCATTAGGTCGTGCTCAGTGTCTAGATGAATAACGAGATTGATGGCTTCGAATAGAACAGCATTCTGGGCATTGTTTTGTTGTACATTTTTCGGCATTTCCAAGGCAGAGTCCATGATACGCTGCAATGACTCCCTGATTAGATTTCGTATATGCGTATCCTCTTCTGAATATTAGCAGATTTATTCATATATTGATCAGAAGGGCTGAAATACCTGGAGGGGGGTAATATTGAAGAAGTTTAAGCAACTTGACCTGGATCCACGGGCAGGGCACTTTGTAATAGAAATACCCTTCTGCACACTCATTGTCTACGACGATCTTTTTTAACCGACGTGCAGCCTTCACATAACTGCCTTTGTACTGTTCTGGGTTCTCCTGTACCAGGGCCATGACCAATGAAGTGACGGAAAGCGCAACGCCCATATCTGGATCATCCATGAGCGATATAATACGTTCCGCCCATTCGAGCTGTACGATAGTAGGAAACTTCCGATAAAGGCGCAATAGGGTTAGGGCAGCCTTCTTTTTCACGAAAGCTTTGGAGGCCCTATTAAATATCAGTAAATGTTCTAGCGAACTTTTCGAACTCTCCACTGACGGTGATATGAGCAAACGATGAACGTCTGAGCTCAGTGCCTCACCCATCTCCTTTCCTCCTACATTTGCAATTGCGTGCAATGCCAGACAGTTATTGAGCTCATTGTGATCTAGCAGGTCCTTTCTTATGCTGTTGACAACGAGATGTAACAGCTCGTGCTGTTCGTGTAAGAACAATGTGACCGCAAGATATCCAATCTGCTTTTCGGAGTATTTTGTGGCGGAGATAAGGTTGACCGCCTCGAGGTGCCCGAAATCAACATTCCACCCTAGAATATAAATGTACAAGAGCTTCTCGGTCAGCTTTGGTGCTATTATGGTCGTAGAGGTGAAGCTACCTTGCAGACGTATTTCTTTTTGGAGTAGCCGTTAAGGTTCCCATCTGAAGTTTCTTGTCAGTCGCGAGCCGCGCGTGCAGAAGATTCTAGATCATATACCTCTAAATTTTTGTCTATGATTCTCTGCGTCAGCAGCGTGTGCTATGCGATCGTCCTATTTTGCACTGACCGTATGTTCGCCAATTCCTTGTTGATCCTCTTCTCCTCCAATTCACGGGCCCGTGCATTTCTCAGGTCGGCAATGAAGGAAACCAGACCTTAGATCTCTCCGTTAGTATCAACGCTCCAAATGACCCCGTATTGAACCTCCACATACCACGCATTGTTGGGACATTGCTTGAGTTGCTACGGCTAAAGAGCCCGCCTGCGCCAGCTCCAGACGCCATCTTGCCGGTCTCCCCAGACCTCCTGAAGGTGGAAGGCGGGCGGCCACCGCCGGAGAATTAAGCGGGCAAAGCAGTGCAACCTTTGTGTGTAGATTGTTTGGCAGAAGGCTGAGGGTTACGAAGAGTATGTGATAAAGGTGTTGTGGAGGTGATTGGTAAGGTGAGAAAATGAATTCGCAAGGTCGGAGTTCGGAAGGGCGGTCATCTAATCAGAAGGTTTCGGGAAGGCCCAGGATAAGTAAGGCTGTAACAGACTGCAATGCAAACGTGGTGCAGTAAGGTTCATTGACGTGCGTGGTGGAAGCATGCACCACGAGTGTTGAAGCTGTTCCCCGTCGTGTGGAGTTGCCAAGGGAAACCTGGCGCCTCCGCCCGCAGCCATAGACAATGCGCACCTACCGAGGCTATTTCACAGTAGTCAGGAATGCACCGAGCAAGGCATATCATGGGAATCAGTCAATTCGATAAGCAGTGAGTCTTGCCCACTATGTTGTCCACTAATAATAATACATGCCATGATCCTGTTCATTCTTTTGGTACCCTCGGGCCTAGCCAGCAATATCATCAACGCCTAGAAAGACCACATTCCACCAACTCTCTCCCTACCGAGAACATCGCAGTCGATTGTCCAGTGTGGAGAGCCCTATCCCTAACTAACGAAAATCAGTCCATTTACTGCTTGGTGGTGAAGTCGGTCTCGAGCTCGGACGCCTGTTCTGTACCGCCACAGGTGCAGGAATCTGAGGGTCCTATTAACTCCTGCATCATATAATGTTGATGGGATTTATACATACCACTGGGGCGCTTTCCGCAAGCGCAAGCGGCTCCCTTGACAGTGTTCTCTTGGTCCGCCCTGCCGCAAGTGCAATGACCTTGAGCACGCTGATCTGATTTACAGAGTGAGTATTTACATGACTACCGGAAAGACGGGTTCCATCTGTAAATCTACTGCAGGGGAGAAGGAGACGTACTGCATGAGCATCGGGCGCCAGTGAGAGTGTTTTCAGTAGCCGCCTTTTCGCAAGTGCAGTGCATTGCTGGTTGCTTGCCACAAGAGCAGGTAGCCTCTTTTGCGCAGGCACACCCTTCGCCAGAGCGGCCGCAGCAGGTGGCTGGAATGGTAGCAGTTGGCTCAGTCATGATGATATCTTGGTGTGATGGAGTTTGAGGCTTATAATGGGTTTAAGAAGTTGGAATAGGTGTATCAAAGGCTTGGATGAGAGAAACAAGATCTTAGCTGAAATAATTTTCAAGTATGTTGAGGAAAAGAAGAGTATTTGCTCAAGTAGTAAGTGTGTGGATTTAAGTAGACCATGCTCTTGGGCTGCGGAGCCAATCAGGTCATGTATTTTAATAATCAGCGGCGAGACTTCACCCTGTGGCATGTGCTCCATTTGTGAATTTATTTTGGATAAACTAATGAAAAGTTGTTTGTAAATGCTTGATACTCTTCACTTCGACTGGTTCTATATTCCCCTAGTAAATTCTGATGCTGCTTTATTATCAGCATCAGATTAAATAACATGCGATATGCCATCGTCCACATGTGATTGGGCCAACAAGACTCCACCCGCTCATCAACTAGTCTGGTTATAATATCGGAAATTTTAAATGTCATACAGCACGTTAATCTACCATGCATGTCCATATGGAAATTCTAATACGATGCTTGAAAGATTCACGAATGACCGGGCGAGCCTCCGGGAATTTACGTGGACGCACGAGTTTCGAAGAGTGCATAGTCACATACGCGGGAAGAGTTCTTAATGATTAATCTGCATAGCTTCGACCCTCTCCAACATGTGAGAGTCCATTAGGTGAGCCTATGCTATCGTCAGCCAAAGATTATAAGACTGTGAAAGTAGACCGTAGATGATTGTAAACTTACCCCATTTTGTGAAAGCCCGTGCAGAAACATAAGTGCGTTTTGCTGATCGCGAGTAAAATGAGTAGCATTTTGCGACTGCACTTCTTTCTTCTTACCCGTCAAAAATTCTTCTAACGAATCAAGAAGACTTCCATCGTCTTTCAAGGCGTTTACGATGCACATTGCTCCTTCATGGGACTGTACTATCAATCCCAATCCTAGCAGACCCTCCGATCGGGCTTCCGCATAAAACCTTTGCTGGAAAAGCTGCGTCAACGGCTTAGTGATAAAGGGCGTTTGGTACATGTGGCGTAGCATAGGCTCAACATCGTGCGGCGTGTCTGAGCGATGAAGATAGCGGAGAATAGCAACAATCGCCCTGCCAAGCTCAATAGCCGCAGGCTTCATGCTGCTGCTCGGCAGTGGTGCGGTGGGCAGCTGCGACTGAGTGATCATATGATACAGAATTGTTGGACGAACGGGCAGGGCTGCACCCGGTAGCTCCGCGGGTGTAATGTCCTCAGGCATGCTTTCGTAGACGATTTGCTCGATGTTCTCAAAATTGTCCGTGGCCAGCTTGCAAAGAATTGCGGCTGCTTCGCCGCGAACGGCAGGATCCTGACTCAGAAGAAGATGACAGCAAGTCTCAGTGAGCCCAGCTTCCCCAAGAACTCTCCTATTTTCTTCCGGAAACGCCAAGTGCCTTATGAAGCCGGCAGCAGCATAGAGGAGTGCAGCTTCTTTTCTTGCAGATAGAATTCCGATCAAGGTGACGTGTAAACTCATATCTTCAACCATGTCGATAGAGACTTCATTCGAAACTGCGATGTTGCCAAGTATGACGCAGGCACAGACTGTTGAAGGTGTCACTGCTAATGAAAGTAGTCTTGACTTCACCTTCTTGATGAGAGGAGATCTGGGGTTGTACAGTTTGATGAAGTCATCTGTAGCAGATATTGCGGCGAGAGAGTTGACGAGTTGAGTCACCACAAAGTCATGTCCGCCTGGATCCAACCTAGAAGGATCAATGTGGCTATTCAGGGCCCGGAAGGCCTCCTGGAACTCCTCCGGTTGGAGTCTACATTCATAATCCAGCAGCAAATCAAAGACTCTTCCAAGAACCTCCGGTTTTGTTGCCTTTGTTTGTAGCTCGGCGTCTTGAAGATAATGCAAACAGATAGCAACGTAATCATGGTAATGCTCCTCATCATAGCTGAGTGCGAGATTCAGAATATGATTCAGTGTCTTTAAGGACGAGGCATCACGGATCTCGGAAGGCGACAGAGCCGTACTCGTCCAGGTCAAAATGTCCACAGCGTAGTCTACACCACCAGGAGGGATTTTGTTGCTCACCATGTATTCACAAATTGTGCTGTCAAGCCTTAGTCTTGCTGCTCTGTCTTGAGCGACTTCTATACCCTTTTATTAGATTGAGTTAGGAATTGAGATTGTTGAGCCTACTAAAATCGTTGCATAAATTGAGGATGACCGCAAGAGCGATGGGTGCGAGACTCCTCCTTTCAAGACAGTCGATCAGCTTTTCGAATGAAGGGAGCACAATATTTCGGTTATCGTCTGCAGTTTGAATTAGTAAATGCGACCCAACCTCTTGATAGCATTATTTCACCGTTGTCCGCAACACAATTACCGATGACTCGTAAATACTGGGTTGCCAACTCTACAGGAGTTTGCAAAGGGTCAAGCTGTTGGAGAACATATCTGAGGATACCAGTCTGCTCGAATGGTCTTTGCCAACCCTCTAAAGACCATTAGTGCTAGCTACTTTGTAGGTACCTCAGCATATGATGAATTACTGTTATTCCCGACTGCTGTGCCTAGCAACTCGACAGTCTCTCTGCAAGCATAGGGGTGGCCCGACGGTGCGAATTCCGTCAGCTTCCTCGGAACTTCTTCAAGATCGTGGTAATCCTCGCCAGCATCCGCGGCTAAGTATTGTTTGAGAAGGGGTAAAAACTCGTCTGAGTTACTCCCAAATCGTGACATCCTGATATTTCGATATATTGGAATGAATGGTTGAGAGGTTCTCAGGTCATCGTCTAATGGCGGCCAAAATCTCAAGGTTATACTTAAGAAAGCTTTGTGCCTAGTGATCACGCGTTACTCTATTTTATGGGCCAATGAGTACGAGGGGAAATGAGGTATTTGTGACACATTCTGCAGGTCTAGGTCTGGCCATGCAGAACTACGAGGTGTGCCTCCCAGGACACAGGGACGGAAGTACAGGCAAAACTCCTTAGTACGATATGGGTTTTAACGCCAAATGTATCGTAATACCAATGGTATTGTTATATCAGGGGTCACGTGTAGAGTGAATAATCAGTAAAGCTTCAATAAAAAGTGGATCTCAAAGCCCAAAGGGTATAGATTTCCCTCCTTATGGGCCAGGTATACCCCTTCCCATACAACTAGTTATACCGGTATTGGTCGTAGAGCTTAACGATATCGTCAAAAGTCAGATTATCGTTAGTTACACCATAAAAAGCTTGATCAGGGCGTGTAGATCGTAATATAAAATGCCTTGTTATATACCCGGTATCGTATTAAGGAGTTTTGCCTGTAGCTTCGAAAAGATGTGATCTGCTCCATGAATTGGTCAGGCAGGAGAGGCGTACCTATTTACGTAAGCCAGAATTTTTAGGGACATCTGGCGACTCGATTCATAGAGCTAAAACAGTTGCCTCTTTCACTTCATACAGAATATTCGCTCAACCCAAGACACTCTTTACAGAATCTTTGAGCTTTACATCTTCGGCAACTCGCCTCTGTCTTGAAATCAATCTGCCTGCAAAATGACTCGTGCTCAACAAACAATCTCTATTGCCCTTCTTCTCTCCTCCGTACGGCAGCTTTCTCCCACCCTCGAAATGTTGCGTTAACTGATCGTCGTTTCATGTAGCTTTACCTTGCATGCTTTTTAGGCATAGTTCCTTTCTCCCCAAAGATCCAGGACGAAATAATCCCAGTGGTGCGCGACTGCTTCGAGCACTCATTGCTCCTTTCGCATTATCCAATTGTTACTAATGAAAGATTATTTAATTCAGATCCCCTTCTGGGCCCTTGTAACTTTCGGCGCATACCTCCTATTCAAGCTTGGATACGGTGTCTTCACTTTCAACGATGTTCCAGAAGCGCATAGGGAGTTGATGGCGCAGATTCGACAAGCGAGGACAGAGCTGAAGGCTAAGGGCGTTGATGTAGGGACCGATTAAAGTTGTTATTTGCATGGTAGCTGTATGTTATGAGGTTCAGCTTGGAGTTCAAGGGTTTGTGGAGTAAAATGACCATGGTGACTATATATCATCCTCCGGAGGGGTTTGTTGGGGCATCAGGAGAATAATGCATAAGAAAGGAAGTAATTATGTTTAAATATGATACATCCGAAAGAATACACTATTTGCGTTCGTCCACTATATTTCCATACCCTATTCATTGTCGCATTGGCCAGCCATTTCATCCAGGTGGCTAGTTTGGTGTCATCTTAAATAGATTGCTAAAAGCGTTGATGGACCTTGTACGCATATTTACACCACCAAATGAGGAGTGCTCTATCCTCCAGCACTACCATCCTGCATATGCTTTAACTTCAACATCTTCTCCGTCCGCATGAACTCCCTTATTCCTACAGGTATGTCTCCGAATAAATCCTCCTTCCCTGTCCCTATCGCCGAACTCCAGTTTGTCTCACTCCCACCACCACTATCATCCATACTAGCAGCCACGTGCTGCGGAGTACCCTCCTTTACCACCATACTTCCAGTCCCTTGCCCACTAACTCTCTGTGTCTGAAGCGCCGCCCGCGCCTCTGCGCTTTTCGCCGCCCAATCTTCCAGCTCGTCGCGATAGATGTCCCAGACGCAATTTACACAGCCGGACATACAGCAATTATCTGGTTCACTCGGCCGCAGAGGGACCATTACGCCTGCGATATTCCTGGAGCCTGCCTGAATCTCAGCCTGCCGTTCGGCAGGGCCCGCTAAACGGGAGCCAAATACTATGCGGGCCTTCTCAAGAGTCTCCTCCTTTTGCGTTTTAGGGAGGGATTCTGGTGGCGGTGGTGTTAGACTTGTCTGAGTTGCGGGCTGGGTTTTTGAGAGAGGCTGAGATAGGAGCTCTAACCACGTATTAGTCAAATTCTAGCCAGGGTTGGGTGAGTTTGAGGGATTCAGACAAACCTGCATAGAAACCCTCGATGGGCTTGGCTTGATCGCCCGCAGCGGCAATGTGTCCCCGAGACCGGATTTGTACCCGGTCACTATTCTGGAGTCCTACGCCATGTGAAGCAAGACGGGCTCTAGTCCTGTATAATGTCTGCAGACAAGATGCGCAGAGAGATCTTCGCAATGCCCGCGCAAGAGTGGTTCTAAGAATGAAAGAGTCCATTATGAGGAAAAGAGATTCATGGTCGATCCGCGGAGTATTTTAAGGTACCCTAGAATTCCATCTAAGCTTCCAGACCCTTAGATGAAGTAAGTGCGTGGCCGTAGAAGGACAGAAGGCCGAATGAAGGCCAATGGTGGTGGCGCTGATGAACAAGTGATTCTTAAGAATGACTAGGAACGTCATTTTGCACCGAGCTCCGTTTCCCGTCCCGAGCTCAGACCGCCCGCCAAATGATCAACACGAAACACCACGACGCGTTCTTCATACATTCACGACTCTGTAACCGTAGGTTTTTAGTTGTCACTTTTTACGACTTTCTCTAATGCAAAAAATTACGGCCCGACGCGCCTACCTCCGCACCAATTATTCTCAAAACTCAATGCGTACTTAAGAATTCCTACCCCATGGCATCACCATCCCCCAAGAGACGCAAGACTTCACCGACTGGGTCAGTTCCTGGCAGTCTGAGCCCTGTAAGGAAAACACCCACACGTGCATCTTTTCTTTCGCCAACGAAAGCAAGCCTCGCACGCTTCAATCCAGGATTACACCCTCGCCCAACTTCTGCTAGCTCTAGAGATTCACGGCCAAGCAACAGAGGAGAAGCGATTGCCCGTGGGCAAGAAGCTCGTGCGTACGTATTGGGTGATGCGGAGAAAGCTCAACTAGTGCCAAACGTTCAAGCAGAGCCACGAGAGCCACGAGAGGACGCACCACAGGCCCTACCAGGAGCTGAGGTTGAGCGAGAGGCACCAAATAAACGGACTGTATCCGAAAATGATGTAACAACACCCCAAAAGCGGCAAGAATCGTTGGTTAATCACGGAGCACCAGAGGAAGAAGCAGACTTACCTTTGACCCCCAAAGAGCAAGGCCTTCAAGAGCCGGAAGATACACCACGGCGTGGAATACTCTATTCATCACCTAGCAAACGACCCCGGCGTAACAAGACTTCTGCAAAACCGTCTCCATTAAAACCTAAACAACTCCTAGTTACAAGCAATACCGACATATCATTGGCGGACGATGGGGCTTCTGAGGAGAGGCCACAAACCACAGAACGAGACGAGAAAGAGGAGCAATCTCAAGTTGCGCCACCACATGATCTAAAAGAGGAGGGAAAGAGACAAGAGAAAGAGAAGCTTTTGCTCCAACTGAAGAGGTTAAAGGACGAGGTCCAGCTCTACGAGCGTACACTGGAAAAGAGCTTAAGCCCAGCTTCGGACGATCTCCTTGATGACGTCGATCTAGAAGAATTGATGTAAGCCATTGTCAAATTTTCAACCAGAATGTAAGACTAATGTATCTCAAGAACGCTCGTCAATAATGCCGATCCTTCAAGCACAGCAGCCTCCGTGCAGCAAAAGCATCTCCCCGTATCGTCACTTCTCTCCTCATTTCTGCCGTTCTCAAAACCGCCTCTACAAACCCAAGCCCCTTCAACCTCTCCAGAAAAGCCGATTCCATCCCATACACCTCTTGACCTCGATGATCCCCTACCGTACCTCCGTTTATTTACGCGTTTGAAATATACATCCCACGTTAGCATACCAGATCCTAGTTCTAGTTCTACGCCCTCGCAAGTATACCAAATGCACACTATTAATATTGCTGCACCACAAAAACTGCTAGCTACCACTATTATCATGACAATAAACACATCCACACAGCAGGTAGTCGATCTTACAATCACCCATATTCCATCTTGGGCGGAACATGAACTTGGCACCTGGATCCGCAAGAAGGCACTTGAAAAGGATATTGGTGCGGTATGTTGGGCTCTCCATTCCTATTGGGAGGTTTCAGTTCACCGTGCAGAGTGCTGGACAAAATGCGAGCGAGCTTTCGATGATTTACTGCAGGACGGCGATCAAGATGCAGCCCAGAACAAGGAAACTGCTCAAATTGGAAAGCGTAAAAGAGCCCAAGCCAGAAGGAATATCGAAGAGCAAGATAGCGAGCAGGAAGAGGAGACAGAGACGGAAGAGGTCTCCGGTATCGACGTCGGCTTAGGTCAAGATAGGCAGAGAGAGGGCTCGGCTATTATCAAGCGCAAAGCACTGAAACTGTCTAGACAGCAATTGCGGAGACATCTTGGGCGCGAACTACTGGTTTGTAAAAGCTCTGAGGTTTTACTACAGATTGGCTGGCGAGTTAGGTTTGACTGGACTGGGGAAGCGGAGTCGGAAGTAAAAGCTACTGCTGCATTTCCGAGAGCTTGTAAGTGCTTTTTTGTGAAAAGAAATTTTCCTTTATTAAATATGATGACTAATAGCACTATTTTAAATCAGGGCATGAAGTTGATGGACGAAATTCCCTGAAGAAGGTTCCTGCAACTTTCGACATATTGGTCAAAGATAGAGGCGTTTTTGGAGCCACCAAAGCTATGGTTGGGCTCTTATTTTCGTGAAGGACTGTCTCTTTAGCACTGACAGAGTCACCTTGCTTTTTTAGACGGCCAATTTGAGAGGGCATAAAGAGACTGAACTGATATTATGGCATACGACTCTGTTATCCTCATACCATGTCAATTAACCAACATCGGTTAATTCTACCGCTATTCGCTACACTTTCGCTATTCGTTCAAGTTCAACCGAAGGTTAAATCTAGCCAGCAGTTCGGCCGAATTGACGAATCTCACGGATACGATTCCGGGTAATTTCATCGAGGTGACTAGCGCTGCCCTCTTAGGGTACGTTAATATTGGCTTTATAGCTCTTCCCTTTTAAGGGCTGGCTTATAACCTCCTTAATAAGAAAGAGAAGTAGCTTATCCTTTATAACGGTATCACTATTACAGTACTGCTTCCGTTTACAGTAAGCCTAAAGCCAGATAACGCGTTAACCGCGGGCCGCGATACTTTTAGGAAGGGGGGGTATTACCTTAAACTCCTTCTACTTTGGATTATACGTTAAAGACGTGTTCTTAGGCCTTACGGCACGTATAAGGGCAAGGATATACTACACGTTAGCGCGTAATTCGGCATTATTGGCAATATTAATCTCTACGCGGTTGGTCAGCGCTATTTTATATAGTAGGTATAATAGTAGACGTGCTACCGCGATTAAGGATTAGGTAGGGAGGACCTTTTTATATATATTTGGGGCCCTGATGGCCCTAATTACCCTACGGTCGGCGTCGATCAGCGGCTCAATCAGCGGGCGGCCCTTAATACGCGTCTCTCCACAGCTTGGCGCTGGTGGCGCTTAAGCGCACAAGCCCTTCGGATTTCCTATATCGGCTAGCGTAAGCGTCAGGGGAGCTCTATCCCGTTTCCAGTATTAAAGACCGCGGCGGCACGCCTGCGAGCTTACTTGCTATCTATTCTTACCACCTAGGATAGCGATCCAAACTAAGGCCGCCCGGCCAGCGGAGTACTTAAGGCTCCTTCCCTCGTCGTCCCTAGAGTCACAAATAAGGACATCTATCTCTTCTCCTCTCTTGCGTGGCTTACGCATCGTCTCCGTCGTCCACGCCATCTTCTCTCCCCTTTACACCCTGCCTCGGACGCCCTAAGTCTAGACACACTCTCTCTCTAGTTACTTTACCTCTTCATAGGCTGTTGTAACATGCGACGACTTTCCCTAATCGAAAGTTCACCCTCCAAAAGCCCTTCTAACGAGAGCGATTATATTGGGTCTAATGCAGATAGTGGCGTAGAGTCGGATACAGATCTATTAGACGTCAATGCAATTGCTAATAAGAATGACGAAGATGAAGCATGGCTCTCCCCTAACGATAATCATTCGCGCGAGCACTATCTCCAACAGCTAGAGACATTCGATGAACGAGAGTTTACAAAGGAGGACTACAAGGACAGTAGTACTCGCCTGCTCGATTGCATGGAAGACTAGTGGAATTAGTAAGTCTCTTGTTCTCTTATAGCTTATGCTAGAACACATAGGACTAACACAGCCTAGATGCTAGACGTACCTTCGGCAAGACCATTACCGTATATACGCGACTGTATCCGTTGCCACTCTATACACGTTCTTCGACTGGCTACTGAGCCAGCGCCGAGGGAAAGAAGGGAGGAAACGCTAGGGAACTAAGCTCGCCAGCTCCTTAGGGACGTACTGGAAGGTGTTCCGCCTAGTATGAAAGAGCAACTGGTGTGAAGCTCGATGGGAAGATGAATCGGAGCATGCACAAGGTATTAATCGAGCGGCCTCCTTGTTCCGATCTTGCACGTGTATCGCGTAATTAAGACTAACTAGAGAGTAGGTATTAAGGAAGCTGGCGAAGAGACACGGTCTCAAGAAAATAGGCCGAGATAAGGCCTGCATGTATGTCGAAGACCAGGCCCTTGTGCTGCAAACGAACCTAGTAACGACCGAAAAGAGATACCCCCACGGACGCTATAGGATACAAGCCCAACTCTATCTACAACTGGGTGGCTTTACAGCGAATCGGCCCCAGGCCCTTCTTAGTCTCTGCTATCGGCACATACAGGTTACGCTGCTACGGGATCCAGAGGGTGGCCCTCATCGAGTGTTGCTAGAGTTCACGTTCGAGTTTACAAAGGAGTTCCTTGGGATCAAAGACTTGTACATTTCTAGGCTTTCTGTCCCCTGGAACTTATACGATTGCTAATTCTTTTCTCTAAGGAATACCTTCCCTCTCCCTGAAATTATGTACGACGAGACTCTCATCTTCAGCCCGCATGTCTTCCTCCTTGGCGTACTCTTCTGCGATCGGGCATTTGCTGCATACAATCTAACCTCCCCTGAGGAACTGAGTCGGCTTGATATCCCGCCAGGCCGCAACGAGCTACCACTACGCCTGAATAAGAGTTTAGACAACATTCCCGTGTTTCGGAAAGCGGTACGTCCTTCGAGCTCTCGTATGCAAGGTGCAGGATTAACGTAGTACGCAGGCAACGTTAGTGAGGCTATGCAGAACCTGATGATGGGACACGCTAGCATAACGACATTCTTGAAGCACTACCTCTCACGCACTCCAACAAGATCACTGGGACAGTGAAAGCTCTTCTGGTGACTCAGGAGTGCCTTCCGAAACAATTACTAGCAGCGGCTTACAGGATTGTAAGACTAGTCTTTATCAGACGACTGCAAGGTTGGAAAAGCACATGCAATATCTTTTCGACCAGTTCGTGGCAAAAGCGAAGACAGGAACAACCCAGGATGAGGTTTCAGATCTTGCAAGGCTGCAGGAAGAATAGACTACCGCCCGTCGGTGTATAGATATTTGCTCCAAGCAGAGGACCATCTAAAGGAAACTATAAGCGTCATCGACAACTACGCTACTAGAGACGACACCGTTCAATTTTTAGTGTCAACTAGCGACAAGACTATACATGGCAAAAACCGAGGGTACGGCTTTCGAATTAGACAAGTCGGAGGGCACCTCAGTGACGAGTCGGTTCAACAGTTATCGCGAGACATCTCAAGAATTAGTTTGCCGAACGCTGGAAACGAGGGTTCAAACCTAGACGAGATACCTTCCAGTTCTGAAGATGTCGTTAAGAAGGGGCCTCGTCAAGATCACCAATTAGCCCATGGTCATCGTACAAAGCATGCATCCGGGCCTGACGTGGATTCAAATAAGGCTACGAAGCTTGACGACATCAAGCAAAACAGTTCCCAGAAGCGGTCCGGGAGCGGATTGTGACGAGGTTGGATTGCCTAGAAATGCTGGACGTGCATCCATTAAATTGGTGTAATACTATTTGTGTTGTGGTCTGTTCTGTGTGTTCGCTTGCTAAAGGTCGCTCTCTATCGCCAAGGTGGGAGCACAATGGCCGGCTCTTTCTGGCTGGCACTGACAATAAATTATTTGTACTCCGTTCCCATCTCTCACTGTGTCCTGGTGCTTCCGCCCCTCACCAGCAACGGAGCCGTGTCCAAAGGGCGGGGCAGGGTAGGCGAAAATAAAATCTTATCTGATAAGATCGATAAATTATCATGATTTTCGCTTATCGGTATTTATCGCTTTTATTTCAATAATTTCTTGGCATACCCCACTTAGAAAAAAATCTCTACTTTTAATAAAGTATCGTACGAACTATGGCTTCTAAAGCAGACTCCTCCCTTCTTATAAGTATAATTAATACTTCTAGCACAAAACAGGCCAATCAGAAAAGATCTCTAATCCACAACCACTCTCGCGAACTAGATAAAGGAGAGCTAATATACAACCTAAAGAAACGGAAATATATTTACTGTAAATACTGCATATACGGCGCAATATTAACGACTAACCTTTAGAACCACCTAAAGTTAAAGTATAGAATTATTGTTAAGACAATATAAAGTCGTACGAAAGCATTAGCAAGTTAGAAGTTAAAGGAGCTTTATAAGCAAGCGGCAGCCAAAAATAAGACGGACGACTTTAATTTTTATATACTAAAGAAGGTCCTTAATAAGGAAGTTATTAACCAGGCTCTTATAAATTTGATTATTATACAAAACCTTCCATTCCGGACTATTAAGTGGCTAGAGTTCTATATTTTCTACTAGGCTCTTAACCAAGCGTCAGATAAATATCTTACGATAACTTACTTAGAAGTTAGCCGGATGATTAATTAGTTATTCTAGTTATAAAAGGATATCGTACAAAAACGAGTTTAGTTAGCATTAACAAGCATTTATCTCTCTATTAATATCTGGACCTCTCTAAATAACTACCTTCTCCTTAGAATTTGCGCCCACTTTATTAATAGTTAAGAGAAGCGGATAAAAGCTCTTCTTACTCTTTATACAGTAGCTACTTACAGCAGAGAAGAGTAATGGATTACTCTTCTTTTAGTGCTATAGGAGTACGGGATTCTTTAAAAGCTTAGAGCTATTATTACTAATAACTCTATAATAAATAATACACTATATCGTACGATCTATAAGTATCTCGCCGATAATAAGGATATTACCTAGGATCCCATCTAACAACGTATCCACTACTAGGGGTATACTATTAATCTCGCCGTCCAGGCCTTCCTCTTTAAAGATACTCTTAAACTTAAGGCTATTAAGTTATATAAAAGGAATAACGTAAACAGAAAGGAGCAAAGTTATAAGGAAAAGATTAAGTAGAAATAGGCCTTCCGAGCAATAGGCCTACTTAGTAAGCTTTATAATGTTATAGTATACTTCTATGCCTTAGCGAGTCATATAAAGGAGTTTAAGACTTTAGTTAAAAGACGGGTTTTACTTAATAATCGTATAAGATAGAATAGCTAGTATTAAATACTAAGTATCTTACTTAAGTATAAGTTAGGAATTAATAACTATATTAAGAGCAACTATAATATACTTAAGGAGGATTATATCTTGCCATAAGACTAGAAGTTTCTTTATATAATTTACACCTTTCTAAAGCCATTCTACCGTGCAATATTAGAGATATAAGGGGATTATATAACACTTAATTAAGTACTCTTTATAATAGATATACTTATTAAATATATAGAGAACTCTCTTGTATAACTCTTCTTCTAGCTACTTTATTTAAGCTAAAGCTAATATTATATAATAGGCACTCTTTAAATTAAATAAAGCTCTCTTACTTTAAGTAAAGAATATATAGGCGAAGTTTAACAAGTACTACTAGAGAACAGACAACTCCCCTCTTTACGCCGCTGCACTTATTCTTTACCCAAATCGTTGTATAAAGTATATTAAGACATTTTAGAAGAAGGAGTAGCAGAAAATAATACTTCTAAAGGTTTAACGGCTTTAGGAAACATACCGAGAATTAGAGAAGCCTATTACCTCTCTTTAAATAGTATTATACGATAGGCTATTACAAGATAAGTATAAGGAACTTAATAAGTACAATTAAATTATAAACAAATTAAATAAAAAGGTTACTTAACTAGCAAGCCAGGATAAGTATAATAACTACTGCTCTAAAGTACCGTACGAAATTAAAGTTTCTCCACTTTAGTGGTAGTCTTAAAAACAACAAATAAAGCGCTGGCCGCGGCTTTTACTCTTTATAAGAGAGGTACTTTTAATTCTAGCTATAAGTAACGAACTAGAAAGAGTATTTTTAAGAGGGCGTCGTACGGTATTATAGGAGAGAATGTAGCTTGGATTATAGAACCTTAAGAAGACGGAGTATATAAAGAGCTGGTACCAGAGTAGAATTTTAAAAGGAATATAGTGGTCGTACAAAGAAAGGTATATAAGAGATATATTATATAATACTAAGGGAAGGGCATAAGATATATAAATAAAATAATTTTAGGTAAAAGGTAACCACTAAAGGCGCGTAGGTGGCGTAGGTAAATATATGCTAACTTTAAACTTAATAGATTATAAATTCAGATCCCACCAACGTCGTCCTTTATTAAGAATTGGGAAATATAATTATCTAGTATACTTCCCGTCCTACCATATAAGAGATTCTTCAGTAATATTGCTATACTATAAGTAAACTCTCCTCTCTATACGATATACCTATATAACTAACTACTCTTAGGATAAGTAGGAGAGGGTAAAAGCTTTACTAGCGATTAATATAGAGGCTTAGGTGGGAGGGGTATTAGAGAAGTAGGTATGGATGGGGAGGCCTTTATATATAAATGCAATTCTAATTTAGAGCCGTGGATTACTAAATATAATTATAAGTAACCTATATTACTTATATAAGGTAGAGAGCTAATTAACGCTAGCCCTGCAAGGCCTATACGGCGACTCCACGTCATCCAGTAGGCCCTCGCCCCTTTACTAAGTGTTGGAGTCTCCTAGGGTTCTGTAGTGGGTGCTATAGAAATTGCAAGTGGCGGGATTATAGGGCTTGATGTTCGTTATATAACAAAAATTCTTAACCTATAGCGGTGGCAGTAGGAGCACTAGAGGGTGAGGATCGGGTTATAGAACTAAAGGATGACGAGGAATAGATAAAAGTTACTAAAATTTAACTGCTGGGTCTCCTCTCTTTTTTACTATTTTTATTTTATTTTATAGTATCTTATATAAGGAGAAGTATAAATAAAGAGAGTATAAATAAAGAGGGTATAAATTATTAAGAAAGCTAAGAATATTAGTAGAATTCCCTATAGGTATAGTTACTCGCTTATTTAGCGGGGATTATCAAAAAAATCGATCGATATGATAATGATATGATATGATATCGCTTATCGTATCAATCTAATCGATAACGATTTTCGCCCACCCTGGGGCGGGGACAAGCCGTCAGCATCCCCGTCCCCCACCACGCCTAGGCGCAGGCCATTGAAGCGCTCACTACTCACATCGAACACGCAGTAGCATCTAGCTTCAAAAACACATAGGCTCGGCCCAGGGCCCCTAGAGAGGCTGGAGTTGTAGGTATACTGTTGGGTGGACAGAGATGCGGATAACCATCTCGATGACAACAAGTCAGACGCCGAAGACGCCGCCTCGGGGTCAGAGGTGGCGTGCCAGTACTGCTGCTCAAGCCTGCTGCGAGCTTGGATAATGGAAGCTAGGATAGTTATCCGCCAATAATACAGACAAATTGCAGTGTATATGTGAATTAATAATGCCTAGAATTCTATCGTTGTCTCAAGCCTAAGGCCCTAAGGCTTTATGCTTTCCTTCGCCAATTTCAGCCTTCAACAAAGCTACTCTTCCCTTCGTTGCCCTTTCCACCTTAACGGCCCAGTTTCGAGTAAGCTTGGAGTGGTAGGTTTGCCATAGTCTTGGCAGATGATGAACATCTAAAACGCAGTACACAATCGCTGTGGATATGTAAGGGTAAAGAGATGTTGTGTTTGCGAGAAGAAATGGTGTTTATTTTATCGTAACTAGCGATGTTAGTTCTGTTGAAGCGTGTGCCGGCGCGTCCGTACTGCGCCTGGAGTCCGATCCGGGAAGAGGTCAAAAATATCCTTCTACTCTATGTCTATGCCGCTCCTATACGCTCGTAATCGCAGGTCGTCTGACTCTAACCAAGCTAAAAGGTTTACATTTTCAATTCAAGTGACAGATTAATGGAGCTCTCTTGCTTTGCTTGAACCGCTTAAATCGCATTGGCCGTATGACCACACCCTATTCCAGCTTTACTCTAGCTGAGGCAATGCCCAATTGACCATCCACTCGGACCTAAGCACCTCGTCTATTGTCAGACGTTCCTCAGGTCGGAACCTGAGCATACCACGCATTAATTCAAGAATGGCCTGCGTCTCTTCCTCCTCAAAAGTCCCAGCCGCCTCTCGTTTCCTTCTGTACTTCTGCACAAATTCTTCGAAGGCGTTCTCAAGACTAGGCCACGTTTCCCGATCACCAGTTGGCTGTCGAGGTATTCCACCGGTTGCGCACTTCTCTTCCTCGCCTAGTTGTTCCCATTGTTTCCTCCAGCTTTCAGGGAAATTATGAGAATCCAAGACATCGATTTGCTGAGCCACAATCTCGTCCTGCGTTTCTGACTCACTGAAGATGAATTTCATCCCCAATATTTCCCAGATAGCAGTTCCAAGACTCCATATGTCTGATGGGTATGACAAAGGTTCATTCGGCTTGAAAAGAGTCTCAGGTGCTCTCTTAGCCAGAGGAATATTGCAGTCCCTGCCAAGGCGCTGCTCCGTAGCTGGAGAGAATGCCTCGCCAAAGTCGCTGAGAATTAGGCCGTGGGCGTCAGCCAAGGTAAAATCTTGAGCTTTTTTACCGAGATAAAGAGGCACTACGGCTTGGGCCGGGACGTTAGGGGTGAGAGGCTTTTCATCGACCCAAGTAATAGGCACCGTGTCAGGCTCGCCATATTTCTCCCTAAATTCTCGGACAGAAAGTTCGTCAAATGTCGACGGAAGTTTAACCAACACGTTTCGAAGATGAAGATCTAGATTCGTTATTAGTTTTAGCTACAGTAATTGGTTGGGATGCAGCAAAACATACCTCCATGAACGAAACCCCGTGAGTGGACGAACGCGACCGCAGTCGCCAATTTCGCAGCTAAAGCGCGGGCGACTTGAATAGGAAAGAGACGACTGAATGATGCCTCTTTAAGACTCCCTTGGGCGGGAGTCAACGTGTAGCATGTGTGGGTTCCGTTGGGTCCGCGAACGTCGAATACATCAAAAATGCTCGGCAGCGCCGTGCATGCACTCGCATCGGGAGCAGCACGAGGAGCTTGTGGGCTTGATCCTGAGCCATATAGTGCTCGTAGGATTTCGGGTTCCCGTCGAGGGAGTGACGGGCTCGATATCCCAATTTTGACGGCGACATAGCGCTTGACTGTCTCGTCTCGAGCAAGCCAGATAGTAGAATAACCACCAAACCCCAGTTTATCCACTACTCGGTAGCGATTGTGCAGTAAATCGTCGATCATTACAGGGTGGTATCCGCCAGGCTCGTACAACTCCAAGCGCTCCACCCCATCAATCCAACGATACTCAATTGATGAACTGAGTGACATTGTCGAAAATTGTGGATGAGAACAACCAATGCTGCTCACGCGTCGTGGGGCTGAATGGACGTAAGGAAGTCTGACTTTGAACTTTGCCAACTGGGAATCTCTAACATGGACAAAAACTTTATGATGGTACTCCGAGTAACAAAAGGCTGGTGCGACTTTTGGCCGGAGCATAGTCGGGGTTAAGCTGCGCTGAAGGGAACAAGAGAGGTCCTCTATAAGGTAATCTAAAGCTATATACCTTCCCTTTAACACTACTATTAGCTCTTCTGCTTCT
>Ga0307515_10002441_pt1 | contig 40493 bp, 34 predicted proteins | sample 17_EM_MG_FD_194513 | JGI IMG/M metagenome (GOLD analysis project Ga0307515, IMG submission 194513) | Populus trichocarpa ectomycorrhiza microbial communities from riparian zone in the Pacific Northwest, United States - 17_EM | ecosystem: Host-associated > Plants > Roots > Unclassified | place... | reverse complement strand
ATACAACCGAGCATATAAAAGCTACCTGATGTCAATAACAGTACTTACCTGTGTGCTGTTGCTGGGGGGGAGCTTCCTGGTGTTTTTGATGGATGTGCGTATGGAGCTGCCACTGCAGCTTTTACTATTGGCCTGGGTTATACTGTTCACCGGCACCATATTTACCAGCACCATATTTGCCGACCTGGGCGACGATAAAAAAGCGCTTGGCGCATTAACCTTGCCAAGCACCCATTTTGAAAAATACCTGGTGGCCTGGCTATACTCATTCGTGGTATTTTTGGTGGTATCAATAGGATGTTTTTACCTGGTAATGCTGTTTTTATTACATGCTAAACATTTTCCAGGCCCGCCGCTTGAAATATTCAGCCTTTTTTACCGCGTGCTGGGCTTTGGTGGCGATGTGGTATTCGTCATTCTTATTTTGTATTCCCTATTTCATTCTATCGCCTTTTTGGGGGCTATATACTTCAAAAAACTTCATTTTGTAAAAACCGCACTGCTGTTTTTTATCGTGATAGCTATACTCATCATCTTCAACAATATAGCTATGGCGCATATGATAAACCGGGAGATTATACAGGTGGTTCCTTTTACCTCAGTAGGCTTTATGGAGAATGGGAAATACTTTGGCGTAAATGCCGAGGCCTTTGTATGGACAGGCCAACTGGTGTATATCGTGATGGCATTTATTTTATGGACGGCTTCTTACTTTAGCCTAAAGGAAAAACAGGTGTGATCAATTATGGAATTTAAAGATAAGGATGCCATATACCTGCAAATTGCAGCTTATGTGAGCGAAAATATATTATTAGGCAAATGGCTGCCCGACGAAAAGATCCCCTCCACGCGCGATCTGGCTGTCGAACTGGAGGTAAACCCCAACACGGTTATCCGGTCGTACGAGTTTTTGCAATCGCAGGAGGTGGTGGTCAATAAACGGGGGCTGGGCCTGTTTGTGGCGCCAGACGGGCCGCAAAAAGTGAAGGCCTACCGCAAGCAGCGCTTTATTCAGCAGCAACTGCCCGATTTTTTCAGGAATATATACCTGCTGGATATTGATATAAAAGACCTGGAGGATATGTACAAAGAATATACGGCTGGTTTAGCCCAGCCTAAAGCAGACGAAAACAAATGAAAACAAGTAAAAAAATATTCATAGCAGGCATAGTGTTCCTGGTACTATGTATCGGCGGATACGACCTGCTGCTAAAAAAAGAGTTTTTAACCGGCAGGTACAAAAACATTTATTCGCATTATACCACCCTTCAGTACAAAAACTTTGACGCGTTAGAGATAAATGCCTCCCAAAAGGCAAGCATTTGCGTGGTGCAGGGACCTTTTAGTATTAAGATAGACCCCAACACCGCGGAATATATTCACTTTACACAAAACGGCAGGAACCTGCAAATGGACGTACAGTATACTGCAGAGCGGTTTTATAACGGCGATGGTTACCGGGTTATAATCTCATGCCCGTATTTATCAAGTGTAAAAACCAACGCTTTTGTTACCCTTAATAAGCAAAAGCTGATTGATACGGTAGCAAATGATAACTGGAATTATGGCAAACTACTAATTGACGGCTTTAAGCAGGATAGTTTAATCATAAACCAGGATTATGGCAGCGAGGTTGTATTGGCCAATAACACCATCGGCCTGCTAAATGCCACAATTGGGATAAGTCCTTTCAGCGGCGCACGCATTACCATCTTAAAAAACAACCACTTTAATGTGGCCAAACTACAGGTACTCAACAAAAGTATCCTAACCCTTAACGAAGCTCAAATAAAGCACCTGGATTATCGCCCCGGCGATAGTACCCGGCTCATCATAAACGGGGCTGCCAAAAACAGCCTGATACCCTATATCCACCTTAAACAATAGTACTTATGAAATTACAAATCAATTCCCTTTCAAAAACTTACGCCAACGGGGTACATGCATTAAAAGATGTATCCCTCACATTAAATAACGGTATGTTTGGTTTATTGGGTCCAAATGGCGCCGGCAAATCATCGCTTATGCGCACCATTGCAACCTTGCAGGAAGCTGATAAAGGCAGCACTTTTTTAGATGATTTGGATGTGCTTAAAAACAAAACCCAGGTAAGGCAGCTGCTTGGCTACCTGCCGCAGGAGTTTGGCGTATACCCAAAAATATCGGCCGAGCGTATGCTTGACCATATTGCCCAGCTTAAAGGCATAGGCAATGCCGCCGAGCGCAAAGAGCTGGTGGGCAGCCTGCTCGAAAATGTGAACCTATCTAAAGACCGCAAAAAACACCTGGGCACTTTCTCGGGCGGAATGAAACAGCGTTTTGGTATTGCCCAGGCCCTGATAGGCAACCCCAAACTCATTATTGTTGATGAACCAACCGCCGGCCTTGACCCTGCCGAGCGCAACCGCTTTTACAACCTGCTGAGCCAGCTGGGCGAGAATACTATTGTAATACTATCTACCCATATTGTAGAGGACGTAAGCACCCTTTGCGCCAACTTTGCCATTATTTGCCAGGGCGAAGTACTGTATGCCGGCCAGCCCGATACCGCCGTAAACGAGCTGGAAGGCAAAATTTACAGCAAAGCCATCAACAAGGCCGATCTTAATTTTTACAAAGATGATTTTTCGGTCATCTCTACCCAGTTAAAAACCGGGCAGCTGCACATCCGCATTATACAGGATACTGAACCGGGCAACGGCTTTATCGCCGCAACACCAAACCTGGAGGATGTTTACTTTAGCAATATTGCCACCCGAGTAGATGTAAATACCATTTAACCCGCTTAAAAACAAAAGATTATGTTTCGGAAAATATTCATTTTCGAGGTGCAAAACCGCCTCAGAAGGCCCGCGGTTTATCTTTATTTTGCCGCTGCCCTTGCATTTACCATCATGACATTTGCCACCGGATCGTTACCGCTGGGCGATAAGGAACACATTAACGCGCCTTTTGTTTTGGCATTATGGTGCGCGGGTATTACCATGTTTATGATGCTGGTAAGCTCATCAATCATGGGCGAACCGCTTTACCGGGATATTGAAAACAACACCAAAGATTATTACCTCACCTACCCCATAACCAAGGCCGGCTATTTTTGGGGCAGGTACCTGGGCAGCTTTGTGTTTATGCTTTTTATAGCCAGCGCCATTATTATCGGGGCTTACCTGGGCACAAAGCTTGGCCCTGCCATGGGCTGGAAAGACGCGAAGGAATATGGCCCCAATAAACTAATCTATTACCTGCACCCTTTTTTGGTAATGGCCCTGCCCAACCTGTTTTTTACCTCGTCATTATTTTTTGGCCTGGTAGCGCTTACACGGAATGTAAAGGTGATTTATACCGGTGGCATCCTGCTGTTTTTGGGTTATTTTGTTTCCGTCTTTTTCCTTCAACATACCAGTAATGCCACAGTAATTATCAATGCCGATCCTTTTGGGCTTAGTGCGGTGCGCTTTGTATCAAGCATTACCACATCGGCTGATAAAAATACGATGCTGTTCCCGGTTACCGGTGCTTTTTTGGCCAACAGGCTGATATGGACAGGCGTTGGCCTGGTTATTTTGATTTTTACCTATGTACGGTTCAGCTTCGAAAGATTTTTTAGCGGCAAACGTGATAAAGCGGCCATTGATGATGTAGTTTCAAAAACAAAACGGGCATTGGTATTAAAGGCCAATATTAGTTTTACCGGCTCCTACAACCGCAAAACCTTGTTTAACCTTGCACGGGTAGAACTCACCAACATCATCCGCGATAATTATTTCTGGATAATTTTGCTGGCCGGAATGGGCTTCCTGGGTTTTGTATTCTGGTTGGGCATGAATGATTATGGGGTTGCTTACTTCCCGCGTACGGTATCGCTGATGGCCATATTTAACGACGTCTTCCCCTTTTTCATCTTCTTCATCATCATATTCTACACCGGCGAAACCCTGCACCGCGACAAAATTACGCGTTATGCGTTCATCAACGATTCCTTACCGCCGCCAAACTGGGTGCTTAACGGTTCAAAGCTGATCGCCTTGCTGGTATTGGGTTTCGGGTTGTCGCTGGTACCGCTGGTAACGGGCTTAGTTGTACAAACTATAAAAGGCTTCCATCAATATAACCTGTCGTTCTTTTTAATGTACGTGTTTACGGTAATTATGCCGCGCTTCCTGGAGATGGTGATTTTTGCATATGTGGTACATGTGGTCATCAACAATAAGTTTGTGGCACATGGTGTTGGGGTAGCTATTTGGGTGCTGGTTTTCTTTTTAAACACCACCGGGATATTCAATTACAACCTGCTCATTTACTCCTATACCCCTTGGTATGGCATATCAGATATGGATGGCATCGGCCACATGCAGGCTCCTGTATACTGGTTCAACCTATACTGGCTGTTATGTGGCGGGCTGCTTATTATTATAGCCGCTTTGTTTTATTACCGGGGCGTTACCAGTTCATTTAAAGAGCGGCTGCAATTGGTGGGCCAAAGGTTTGATACCAAAACAAAACTTTTCACTGTGGTTGTGGGCATCGCTTTTTTGGCTGTAAGCGCCTACAATTACTACAACATCAGCTACCTGAACAATTTTTTAACAAAGGGCGAAAACGACGACAGGGCCATTGTTTACGAAAGGGCCCTGAAAAAATACGCCGGTTTGCCATTGCCAAAGGTTACCCGGATTAAGCTATTCGCCGATATTTATCCTGATAAACAGCAGGAAATTGTAAAAGCCTTTGTAACTGTTTTTAACCGCACCAATAAGCCAATTGCTAAGCTGCTGTTAGATGGCGACGACCTTACCGGTTATACCCTTAAAACCAACGGCAGGCCGGTACCGTTTACTTACCCGCTTTTGTACAAACGCGGCATGTTTAACTGGTTCAGGCCGAAGCAAGATACTGCTGATTTCAGGTTATACCAGCTTGAAAAGCCTCTGGCCCCCGGCGATTCGGTCGTGTTCGAAATCAATTCGTTTGTTGCCTATAAAGGGTTCCAAAATGGGTTATATGCGCAAAACCTGCTGCATAACGGCACCTTTTTTAACGGTGGCCTGCCTGGCATAGGTTATGATGAGGATGATGAATTAAACAGCAATTACGTACGCAAACAAAATGGCCTGCCCGAAAAACAAGAAGAAGAAATAGCCCAAAATGATCCAGCAGGCATCAGCACCCTTAAATCGGGCAATGCATCCGATTTATCTGACATCGACATTACGGTGAGTACCGCTGCCGACCAGGTGGCCATAGCCCCCGGCGACCTGCGAAAGCACTGGCAGCAAAACGGCCGGAATTATTACCGTTACACCAGCAACAAATTTTATGGCCCGCTGGCTATTCTATCGGCCAGGTATGCAAACCGGCACGAAAGCGTACAGCTTGACCATAAGGTAAACATCGATATTTATTATCATCCGGCGCATAGCACCAATCTTAACCATATGATAGCGGCTTATGAGGACGGGCTCCATTATTTTTCGAAGGCATTTGGGTCTTACCCTTTTAATGATATCCGGCTGGCCGAAACAACTGATTTTGGCCCGCACGATGCTTCATTAACCACACTGGATACCTATGCCGAGCGTTACGCCTGGAATGCCAATTTCCGGGATCCCAACCAGTTTGATTTTGTATATTTTAACACCAGCCGCCAGCTGGCTCAGCAATGGTGGCGCTACCAGGTTGCGCCAAATACCACAGTGGGCTCGTTGGTAATACCCGAAGGCCTCGCAAGCTATAGCGCACTGCTGTTGGCCGAGCAAAAGTATGGCAAAGACAATATGAAATGGATTTTGTATGACCAGGTGAGCTTTTACACCTTTATCAGGCACCGGCTGGAAGAAAAAGAACATCCCTTGATAAAGGCTAATGAGTGGTTTTTATGGGGCGGCAAAGCCGGCCTGGTATTATACACCCTAAAAGATTTGATGGGCGAAGACAGTCTGAACAGCGCCCTGCGCGAATTTAAAAATGCCTATGCATTTAAAAGCAAGCCACCTTATGCCGGCAGTAATGATTTGTACCGCTACCTGCAAAAGCACGTGCCCGATTCGTTACAATATTATTTAACCGATACCTGGCAAAAAATCACGCTTTACGGTAATAAACTGATCGATTTAAAATCGGCCCCTACCGGCAACAAAAACGAATATAAGGTTACCCTCACAGTAAATGCAGGTAAAGTTTGGATTGACAAAAAAGGCAATGATGTAGCCGCTAAAAACATGAACGATTATATAGATATCGGCGTGTTTGGGGCCAATACTACCAACAAAGAAGGCCGGTTGGTAACCAATCCGCTTTACCTTAAACGGCACAAGCTTACCGCCGGCAAGCACATCATAACCATGATTGTAAAAGGCAAACCCGTAAACGCAGGCATCGACCCATACAACAAACTGATAGACCGGCTTATGGGCGATAATTCGAAGGATTTTTAACCAGCTAATTTTAAAGACTTAAAAATGAAAAACTTAAAAGTAACAATCAAAACCTTTATAGCCACGTTTGCAGTATTAACCTTTATCCGGGGTATTATTACAATTGCACCCGTAATGGCCGCACCGATAAAGCAACAAGCCCCAATTATGGCAGATACGCCGTTAAAGGCCTTCGAAGGAATTTATCAGCTTAAGGAAAACGAGTATATGAGCTATCAGATTTATGTTGATAACGGTAAACTGGTGGCAAAAATGATAAACGGTAAAACCGGGCTTTTACTCACCCGAAAATCGGACCTGAGTTTTGAAGTAACCGATGCCGATGGCGATGAAACATCGACAATTGTTTTTTCAAAAAACGAACCTGGCGAAATAACCCAGGCTATATTGGCGGGTAGCCAATATTTTATCAGGGTTAAAAATGTACCGCCAATAGTTGAGGTTAAACTAAGCTCCGCGCAACTAAAAGCAGTGGAAGGCAAATACCAGCTGGAAGGTAAAACTGATTTGTTTTTACAGCTTACGGCAACAGAAAATGGCTTGCTATTAAAACAAATTTGGGACAACCAGGAGATTAGCTTTATACCCCTTACCGACCTCCTCTTCTTAAATAAAGAGCGCGGGTTTCCGCTTAAATTCAGTAAAGATACCGCAGGTAACATTGTTAAGGTAGTAGCCTTTAACCGCGACGCCTGGGACAAGGTAAAGCCATAGGCCCTTATCACTTAGCAAATTACTGCTCAAGTTATGCACCAGAAACAACTCCTAAACCTTACCATCAAAAAGCTCATCGGCGAGGCAACTGCCGATGAGCTTTTGACACTTGAAAGCCGGGTAAAAAGCCACAAAGCCGATGCATTTTTTGTAAATACCATAACCGCCTGGTTTAACACTGATAACGAGGCTGACAATGGGTATAGTGAGCAGCTATTTAAACGCATCAGGGATAAAATAGCCCGATGAACCGTTAAAATGAAATGAATGAGCTTGTCAAAAAATAAAAAACCACAGTCGTTGTTTTAACGCGGAGAACCAAAATTGCACACATAGTGTAAAGTTACTTCACACAATGTGCGCAAAAACAGTAAAAACTTGTACATCATACACTTTATGATTATTTTTAATTGAAAACCGATTAACTGGTTCCCATAAATATTAAAAAAAACAGCCATGAATTTATTTAATCAAAATGATCCTGATGAGCTGAACGACGACGCCGACAGTGCCTTGCCCGAAAGCGAATTTACAGGCAACTCTGATAACGATTTGCCTGACGGCCTTAAAAAGGATGAAGAAAACGAGGGAGAGCAGCTTGGCTTTGCTTCCATGTTTGGTGGCAAAAACACCCCGATAGGTTAGGTTGAAATTTACCCTGCGGGCTGTAAAAATCAATACCTGTCATATATGATGGGCGGTGCTCTTTTGTGCCCCCTTAGCCAATAAGCTTTCAGAAAGGTTAAAATTTCAACAAGGAACCGACAATAATATTGAGCTTTTGTTAGCCCCAGGTGATGCAAATACAGTCCGTTGTTAAAATTGCGCTGATAGGCTTACTTACAGCCGGTATGTCATTTTCCTGCGGGCAACATGAAAGCAATAAAGCGTTTAGGTTATCTGCAGAAAACAGCAAAACCGACACCAGCCAAATTGCGCGGTTAGTTAAAAAAAGTTTATTGGTGCAGGCAACTAATGCCGATAGTGCTTTAATATATGCCGGCCAGGCCCTTACTATTGCAAAAAGCGCCAATTATAAAACGGGCGAAGCAAATAGCTTGAACCGGATGGGGGTTGTGCTATGGAAAAACGGCAAATATGATCGTGCGCTTGAACTGTTGCTGGGCGCTTTAAAAATAAGGGAAGAAAAAAAAGACCAGCCGGGCGAGCTGGCCTGCCTCAATAACATCGGCATCATCTACTCCGATCAAAATGATGATGAGAAAGCCCTTACCTATCACTTTAAGGCAAAGGCCATTGCCGAATCAACACATAACAACAAATTTTTAAGCACCATATTATCTAATATAGGCAACAGCTATATTAAATTGAATAAAGTGAACCTTGCCCTGGGGTACGAGATGCAGGCCTACGCGCTGCAGCAAAACCTGGGCGATCAGGGTTCTTTATCAAATACCCTATCAATATTGGGCGATATTCACTATAAAATGAACCACCGGTCGCTTGCCATTGAATACTACCGCCTAAGCTTAAACAATGCTGAGAAAAACAATGATCAGGGGGGCCTTGCAGATACCTACAATAGCCTGGCGGCCCTATATAATGATATAAACCAGCCAGATTCAAGCGCTTTTTATGCAAAAAAAGGGTTAGAAGCGGCGCAAAAAGCCCATTATCCTATTGCAATATTTACCGCAAGCAGTTTACTCACAAAAATATACCAGGCATCAAATGAGCACCTGGAACTGCTTTTTTTAAAAACGGCAATGGCCGCAAAAGACAGCATGTTTAGCATCGAAAAAATTAAACAGGTACAAACATTAAGCTTTAATGAAGCATTGCGGCAGCAGGAGATTTCTGAACAAAAAAGGCATGAAGCCGAAGAAAGGATCATCAATCTGCAATTAATAGGCATTGCTATATTTATCCCCGTTTTCTTTTTGGTGCTCCTTTTCCTTAGTAAAGGCCGTACCCACCGTAAGGTTATTGAATTTATGAGCGTGCTGTCGCTGTTGTTTGTTTTTGAGTTTATTACCCTTTTTATCCATCCCTTTGTTCAACGCATCAGTAATCATTTACCTGTGCTTGAGTTGGCGATACTTGTAACGCTTGCTGCGGTGCTGGTGCCGCTTCATCATCGCCTTACCAACTGGCTCCGCTTAAAATTAGTACATGCCGAAGCGCACGCGCACCCGGTGCAGGGAAAACCCCACGAGCCGGCAAAAAAAACGACGCTCAAAAGTCACCGACCGTTGTAACATGTTCCTTTAAAAACTTTATAGCAGCGCAAACACCACGTTTTGCGCTCAATTAAAAAGGCGTTAACTCCCTGCGAAGAAGCCGATAGACCTGGCTTCCTGCTCTTTAACGGCAAGGCCCTGTATAAAAAGCTGCCCTTCCTCAATTTTAAACTGAAGGCTGCGCTCGTCCATCTTAAAATTATCTGCCTTTAAAATATCTTTTATCTTATCAACCAATTCTTTACGGTCAAACACGGGGCTTACCCTCAACTGGTCGTCTACAGGCTCCAGCACAATACCATCGGCTTTATAGGAGAATATTTTTGAATCCATGCAATAAATATCGCGATTCTCAGGACTCAAATGCTTCAAATAATGTCATGTTTTATTTAATCTGTTTCTGGCGGTGTAATTGGGCTAAGATATTTTTGCTACCAGTTTCACCGACAGGCAGGCGCTGCTATCATTAACGCATTCTATCGGCGTAAAGCATAACAATAACCGGGGCATTACTTTACATGAGGGAAGTACCTTTGCCAAATGAGTTTGATCAGCAAAAATGACATGATAAAAGCAACCGGCACCGCCAGGGTTCCCGCTTTGGCTGCGCTTTTAATGAGACTGATAAAAATAGATGCCTTTAACAACATGATGCAACAAGCAGGTGCGTTAACGGGTGTTGAGTTTACCGGTTTCGTGCTCGATTTTTTGGGTATTACCATCCGGGTTGATGAAGAAGACCTGGCCAACATACCTGCATCAGGTGCATTTATCGCGGTTGCCAACCACCCTTACGGCGCCGTAGAATCATTGGCGCTTCTTAATTTATTGGTATCGCGCAGGCCCGATACCTTGTTTATGGGGAACTTCCTGCTTAAACGGGTGCCCAACCTGGCCGATTATATTATAGCGGTTAATCCATTCGAAAAAGTTAAAGACAGTTCCAGCATCAGCGGACTAAAAAACACATTGAGCCAGCTACGCAATGGCACCCCTGTTGCCATTTTCCCGGCAGGCGAAGTTTCGGCATTTGACTTTAAAACGCAGCGTGTTACCGATAGGGAATGGCACCCCGTTGTTGGAAAGCTTATTGCCAAAGCCGGCGCACCCGTGCTGCCCATTTATTTTCATGGTGATAATGGCTTAGGCTTCAGCTTACTGCGTTATATCCACCCATCGCTGCAAACCGCCATGTTGCCGGCCGAGCTTTTCAATAAAAAAGGAATGGTGCTGCGCGTGCGCATAGGCAAAGCCATATCACCTAAAGACTTTCAGGCACAGCAAAAAAACGACGAACTATTGACCATACTCAGGGCCAAAACATATGGGTTAAAAGAGGAGGCTGCATAGCGTCATCTTTTAACCCATTTCTGCAACGTGGACTGTGAGTGACAGCAATTAGATAGTCGGGCATAAACAACTTTTAATATCATTCCTTAATTTACGTACGATTTCCTCATCAAATAAATCCACAATTATTTACTGAGAAATGGTTTATGAATTATTGAAGCTTTGCTTGCAGTTTGCTGTATTTTATATAAACAGGTAGCCATTTCAAAACGCTCTTAATAGCTCCGCTTTAAACCTTCTTTTAAAAGTTCTATTTCGGCCTGATCAAATGGTTGTTTCGCTTTTTCCATAACTTAAGCCATTAAATATTATCTAATTTAAGGAAAATACCGGCGAAAATAATTAACGCACATATTTAAGCATAACAACTAAAGCTAATGTAATAGCAAAACTCATCAGGGTTATAAAAATATGACATGTTTCTATTCAAGCTGATTACAATTAAGTAAATTTGTATTACATGCAAAAAGTTTATTATGCAAATACTTGAAATAAATGTACCGGATAATAAAACCCGTCTGGTTAAGGAATTTTTAAAGGAACTTGGAGTGACTGTTAAAGTAAAAAAACAACCTGGCACTCCAAATGCTGATACTATTGCCGCTATGGCGGAACTTAAAGCCGGCAAAGGGAAAAAATTCAAAAGTGTTGATGAACTATTCAGCAATATCTGATTAAGGGATGTTTGAAATAGTTACTTCCACAAAATTCTTAAAAGATCTTAAATTACTTAAAAAACGGTCGGTTAAAGATTTACAGTTATTGCAACAAGTGATTAGTACACTTGCCGAAAAAGGGCACAGTGGATTATCTAAAAAACACAATGCCCATAAACTCAGTGGCGACTATAAAGGTTATTGGGAATGCCACGTAAAACCAGATCTGCTGCTTATTTGGGACGAGAATGAACAAATAATGCTTCTTGAACTGGTGCGCACCGGCACACATTCCGATCTTTTTTAACCGTAGCCTATTTAACCTTCTTCACCCCCTCGCTTGTCATCACCACTCTTTTTATTGTACCGTCTTTATTGTAATACAAATAATCGATACACACCGAGCGATGGAAGCTGCCTGCATCGGGTACCAGGGCGCCGTTATGATATATAAAATAATCTTTGCCTTTAAAGTTGATGATAGCCTGGTGGTTGGTGTTGGAGTTACCGGCTATCTCGTTGATGATGCCTTTATAAACCCAGGGGCCATTGATATTGCGGCTCATGGCGTAGGCGATTTTCTCGGGGAACTCATAGGCGTACGAAAGGTAATACCAGCCATTACGTTGATGGATCCACGGCGCTTCGGTGTAGTGCGGCAGGGTGATGGTTTTAATTTCGCCGTCCAGTTCGGTCATGTTGGGTTTTAGTTTGGCGTAATAGCAAATGCCGTTACCCCAAAACAGGTAAGCCTGTCCATCTTTGTCAATAATAACCGATGGGTCGATATCGTCCCAGGAGTGTTTAATAGCTTTGGTCATATCGTTGGTAACCAGGGCCGTTCCGCGGGCATCTTTAAAGGGGCCGGTTGGGCTGTCGCTTACACCTACACCAATGGCTTTGCCGTGTATAGTGGCATGCTCAACCGCTACATACCAATAAAATTTGCCATTACGCTCAATTACCTGCGACGCCCAGGCGTCATCCCGTGCCCAGGTAAAATCTTTTACATTCATCGGCGAGGGATGCTCCGTCCAGGTAACCATATCTGACGATGAGAAGCATGTCCAGTTATGCATTACGTACCCGTTATGTCCGGTTGGGGCCTCGTCGTGCCCGGTATACAGGTATACTTTGCCTTTGTATACCATCGCAGCCGGATCGGCGGTAAACTCATGGCGAATGATGGGGTTACCGGCAGCATGAATAATGGAATCCGATTTTACCGTTTGGGCTTGTACCGAAGCGAGGCAGCCCAAAATGGCTGTCAATGCGAGTAGATATTTTGATCTTTTCATAATGTATTACCTGAACCGTCATTGCGAGTCACGAAGCAATCCCCTATATGTTAAGTCCCAAATAGTTCGGGATTCCTTCGTACCTTATAATGACGCGACTTTTATTTACAGTTTCTTACTATTCCCCTATCACCGGCCATCCATCAACCCATTTCAACTTTTTTAATTGCAATTTGGATATACCCCTGTCTGCCGCGTCGTACCCGTGGTAAACGATATAGTCGTCGCCATCAAAGTGCGCAACGCCGTTATGGCCTACACCGTACCAGTGGCTGTCGCCTTCCAATAAAATGCTGCCGCCGCCTTTGTTCATGGCCAGGCCGGTCTTATCGAGGTAAGGGCCTTTTAACGTTTTTGAACGGCCTATAATCATTTTATAAGTACTCTTAGGCCCTTTGCAGCAATAATCTATCGATGCAAAAAGGTAAAAATATTTATCGTGCCTGTAAATAAAAGGGCCCTCAATGGCATTACCGCCGGCATCAACGGGGTTGCCATCAACGGCTGGAAGGTTTTCGGCGGCTTCTTTTTTGCGGGTAGCAATGGTTGGAATGTTGTTTATATCCTCAGCAACGCTCAGCCGGTCTTTATTGAGTTTTACCAGTTTTAATCCATCCCAAAATGAGCCGAAAGCCAAATAGGGCGTACCATTTTTGTCCGTAATCAAATTAGGATCGATAGCATTCCAGTTGGTTTTCCCGGGGATGGATTGAACCACTTTACCATGATCAACCCATTTATAGGCAGGATCATTAGTATGTAAAGTAGTATTGGTTACCACGCCCATAGCCGACGTATTTTTGCCAAATGCCGATACCGAATAAAACAGGTAATACAGGCCATTGTAATACGAAATATCCGGTGCCCAGATATGCCCTTTAAACCCGGAAATGGCATCAACCACCCATTGTGGCGCACTTGCAAACACGGACTGTTCCCGTATCCAATGCACTTTATCTGCTGATGACCACATGGCAATACCCATACCGGTGCAAAAAATGTAATACGCGCTATCCTGCTTTATGATCACGGGATCATGTACCGAAATATCCGTTTTTAACTCCTGCGCACGGGTGGTGATGCAGGAGGTTATCAAAAGGATGATTATGGTTAGTTTTTTCAAAATCAATCGTTTAACCGGCGTTTTATTCCCCGTCATTGCGAGGTACCTTATAATGACGTGTTTGTAAGTTACTGACTGTCAATATCAAACATTCGTCATTGCGAGGCACGAAGCAATCCCCTACATGCTAAGTCCCACATAGTTCGGGATTGCTTCGTTCCTCGCAATGACGGTAGTTTAGAACTTTTGTTTAACTATATCCCGTTGCACGTCATAGCGACTTTTTTCAGGGTTTACCCGATGGATACTCGCAATGACATAATCATAAACTTAGTTTCTACTTATTCTTCAACCTGATTATCTTGAACGTATTAGGCTCCACGTTAACATTTACGGCTTTACCGCTCACAGCCATGGTACTTTGTACCGGGCTTATTGCTGTTGGGTTATCCAACGAGTTTTCATCGCTGCCTTTTTCGCTATGCAGTGTTATCACGGTAGCTTTTTTCTGATAGCTGCCACCATCTATTTTAAAGCTTACGTTTTGGGTAGTGGCGGCAGTGTTCACAAATTTGATAATCAGCTCATTGGTGTTTTTATCCAGGCTTGCAGTAGCATAGCAGCCATCCTGCCCGGCAACAGATTCATTGCCCAACATCAGGGGCACTACATCGGTACCTTTGTTTAGCGAAAATAATTGTTGCACATAGTAATTTGGCGTGCCGTAGCTTTTCAGGTTATCAAACCAGATCAGGTCGGGTGTCCATTGCCAGCCGTCAACATGGGCAAAAAGCGGGGCGTATGACGCCATGCTCACTACATCGGCGTTACGTTCCAGGCCGGTCATAAAGGCTGCTTCGGCCAGGGCGCATTCCCAGGTATTTTTGTTTAGGGGGCTGCCGGTTTGCACACTTTGCGCGGCATATTCACCGGCAAATATTTTTGGCCCCTTGCGGTCATAATTATCATAACGGCGGGCATTATCCCTAAACCATTTTGGCGACGCGTAAAAATGCTCGTCCAAAATATCGGCACCCAGGCTGCGGAAAGTTTTATCCAGCAAATCAAACTCGGGGCCTTTCGGGAAAGGGCCTAACGCCGATACTATTTTTACATCGGGATATTTTTCTTTAATGGCTTTGGTAAATATTTTCCACCTGTCAATATACTGTGGGCCCCATTGCTCATTACCCACGCCAATCAATTTCAAGTTAAAGGGTGCCGGGTGACCAAGATCAGTACGCAGTTTGCCCCATTTGGTATTTACATCGCCATTGGCAAACTCAATCAAATCAAGCGCGTCCTGCAAATAGGGATCAAGCTGATCCAGCGGAACCATTTCGGAAGTATTAAACTCGCAGGCCATGCCGCAGTTCAGGATAGGCAGTGGTGATGCGCCAATGTCTTCGGCAGTCATGAAATATTCCATAAAACCAAGACCAAAGGTTTGGTAATAGTCAGGTGCGGGGCGATGCGCGAACTCGGTGTTCCAGCGGTTAATAATGTTGGTACGTTTATCTATATCGCCAATGCTTTTTTTCCATTGATAACGGGTACTCAGCTCGCGGCCTTCTACAATACATCCGCCGGGGAAACGCAGGAAGCCGGGTTTAATATCGGCCAGCTTTTGTACCAGGTCGGCTCGTAAGCCTCCGGGGCGGTTTTTCCAGGTGTGCTCGGGGAACAGCGAGATCATATCCAGGTCGATAACGCCTTTGCCTGTTAGCCAAACATAAACCTTCGCTTTTTTAGCTGTGGCCGATGCGGTAAATTTTACGCTGTAACGGTTCCACTCCTTATCGGGTGCATTCAGTTCGGCTTTACCTATGACGGCGTCATTATCGCCATGCACTTCTATATTCAGCTTTACATTATTGTCGGCACCTTGTTTGGCCATGGCCGAAAAGCTATATGTTTCGCCTTCCTTAATACCCATCCCACCGCGGAAACCCTCATTTTCCAAACCAAAGGATCCTGTTTCTGTTGTTACGTAAGTCTTTATAAAGTGCGGGTTTTCCGGCCTTTCTGTCGCGCGGTTAATTACTTCCACACGGCCGTCGCCACCGTCTTTTTTATGTTCTTCCCAGGCTATCATCGGCATGTTAAACTCAAACGAACGGTTTTTTATTAATTCGGCATAAACACCGCCGTCGGCGCCCTGGTTAATATCTTCAAAAAAGATACCGTACATGGTTTTTTGTATGGGAGTTTTAATTTTATCGGCCTGTATGGTATAAACCCGGGGCGTTTGCGCCTGTGCCGATAAAAGCATACCAGCGCTGCAAATAGTTAAAAAAGCTTTCCTGATCATTGTTGGTTTGTATTGGTACGCTAAAACTACAAAAAAATATTAATAAGTGTAATTTTCACAATCATTTTTTTAAACACAATTAATTTCTGATTTTTTGTTCCACTCTTGAGCTACCGGGTATGCACATCTTTCAGATAAAAGAAAAATTAAAAAAAATGCATATGATAGAGCTTGAGTGGGAACGAACCGGGCGCGAAAGAAAAACTATCTACTCATCCCACCGCTTAAATCTACCTCCGATTCGTTTGATATGGCATTCAGTTTATTTTAATAATAAGAGCCTACTGTGTATACAGTAGGCTCCCTGGAGGGAAATTGCACATTCCCTGCAACTTTTTAACGAGATTGCGGCCCGTAATAATCCCACCTGGAACAATGTGATAACTGTTTTTCCAGCTCAGGTGGCGGGTATCCGACGATTTTTTTTAAAGCCTCTGTCTACCTCGCAAACTCAACCATATCCGAATCGGGATAAAACAGTGTAAGCTTGTGGTCGTCCAGGTTTTTGATCAGGAATTTGGTATAGGGGCGGCTACCCTGGTACGATGTAAAAATGGTATCCTTCAGCACAAAATAATCTTCGGTAACCGGCTGTCCGTCGTCGGTGGTAAAGCCTTTTTCTGTAATCTCCAGCCTGGTTGCCCCATCCTTTGATTTCCATTTACCTATCAGTTTTTTATTAACCGGGTTACTTGCCCCCTGGTTGCTATTACAGGCAAACGAAAACAACAGGAGGGCGCTAATGGTGCACACAAATGTTAATTGATATTTTTTCATGACAGGTAGTTTAAGCTAAAACCCTTACAGGCACCGTTAAGATACAATTTTTTACTGAACAGGCTTATCAATCAACTGAGATTTTTTGATGTACACCCGGTGCCCTTTTTTGTTAATGTAATAGTAATATGAGTTTTTGTCGATATAAATAGCTTGACCACCCGGCGCCACCTTTCCTTCAAACTTTTTATCAACTACTGCCGATGCGCCTTTAGCCGCAATTTCAGATGTTTTGTTGCCAACTTTTTTAGCGGTCACTGTTGTTTTGTGCGCAACTTTTTTTGAAGTTGTACTTATCTTATCGCCAAGTGTGGTGTCTTTATGGGTTTGTGCAAAGGCCGGGGCTATCATAAATGTACCTGCGGCTAACATTGCAATTTTGAATAAATTTTTCATGGTATGTAAAATTGAGTTAGTGTTGTATCAACTAACTCAATTTATCTGCCAAATTCCTCATTTCGACCACAGGCGAGCGTTTTTGATACAAAATAGCATAAACCGCATCGCAAATGGGCATATTTACCTTGTACTGCTTGTTAACCTGCTGTAGGCAATTTACTGCATAATATCCTTCGGCTATCATATTCATTTCCAGTTGGGCCGATGTAACCGTGTACCCCTTCCCTATCATATTACCAAAAGTACGGTTGCGGCTAAACTGCGAATAAGCGGTAACGAGCAAATCGCCCAGGTAGGCCGATTCTTTAATGTCCCGGTTAATGGGATGTACCACATCAACAAACCTTTCCAGCTCACGTATCGCGTTTGATATCAGCACCGACTGGAAATTATCACCATAGCCTATCCCATGGCAAATACCACCGGCAATAGCATATACGTTTTTTAGCACAGCCCCCCATTCGGTACCATAAATATCATCAGATACGTTGGTTTTAATATAACGGGTGTTAATCAGGCCGGCAAACTCCGTGGCCAAAGCTGCGTCGCCGGATGCAATGGTAAGGTATGACAGTTTTTCTAACGCCACCTCTTCGGCATGGCAGGGCCCGCTTATCACTATAAAATCCTCAAAGGGGATATGATATTTTTGGTTTAAAAACTCGCCGATAATTAAATTCTCGTCGGGCACGATACCCTTTATAGCCGATACAACTTTTTTACCGGCCAAATCCGCGGGGGCAATGCCCGTTAGCGCTTCCTTTAAAAAAGCAGCCGGTACATTTAGCAACACAATATCAGCTGCCTGTATCAATGATTTTAAATCTGTTGATATATTTTCTTTAGGTAACTTAATTTCAACAGAACTTAAATAGTAAGGGTTATGGCCAAACTTATGCAAATGATCTACAGCCTGCGCATTCCGCATCCACCAAAAAACCTCTTTTTCTGTAGTATTATCAACCAACATTTTCACATTGGCTGTAGCCCAGCTTCCGCCGCCAACAACGGTTATCTTTTTCTTATACATTTAATAAATTAAAGTAGTAATGCCCGGTTTAGGTTTTAATGATGGACAAATTAAGTAATTTTTATTTATATAAGCTGAAAGGCGAGGGGTGAATGGTGAAAGGCGAAGGATAAAAGTATTTTTGAATAAGGGTTAAAGATAAAGGACTTTTAAAATGATAAACTAAATTGGTTAAGTTTGTTTATAAACGTGTTATAGCAAAATACCGCCGCGAGCAGGGAAAAACAATGTGTATAGCATGGCGGAAACGACTCACCCCGACGAGGCTGCGCCCGTCTGCCCCTCTCTCCGACTGCGTCGCATAGAGGGGCGAAAAAAAGGAAATTGGGGTTTACCCTCTTTGCGGCGCAGTCGGAGAGAGGGTCGGCCAGCGCAGCGTAGCCGGGGTGAGTCGTAGCCAGCGTTCAAACGAACGCTTGTGTAAATTACAATACCTCATGTTGAGGAACCAAGAATCTGTTGGCAGCCATGTATCACTCGCCCTAAAAGTTGGCGAACAGATGCTTCGTTCCTCAGCATGACAGGGGATTAACCTTTATTTATCTATGAACCCATCAACCAGGAAAACATTTAACGAGGCCTTTTCCAATGCCAAATACCAGGAGTTTTTAACAAAGCTGAATGACGGCTTGCACAACCCTGTGCAATTCCGTGTGGCCGAGACGCCTGTTTTTTTGACGGCCGATTTTCGCGACAGGTTGATAGCCGCCGGAAACGACATTGTAGATACTATCCTCCGGCCCGATTTTAAGGAACTTACCGAACGGGCAATCCCCGATAAATGGCGTGTTGCCAATGAAAACGACCATCCTCATTTTATAGCGCTCGATTTTGGCGTATGCAAGGATGAAGATGGCAATATTGTGCCCAGGCTGATAGAAATGCAGGGCTTTCCATCCTTATACGGGTTCCAGGTTTTATTAGGCGATGTTTATGCGGATGTTTTTGATATTGCCACTGATGAAACTACTTATTTTAATGGAATGAACAGGGAGAGCTATATTGACCTGCTCAGGAAAACAATTATTGGCGATTGCAACCCAGGTGAAGTGGTTTTAATGGATGTAAATGCTCCGGAACAAAAAACTGCGGTCGACTTTTATCTTACCGAAAGATACCTTGGCGTCCCGGTGGTTTCGTTAACCGACCTGATACAGGAAGGCAACCAGTTGTTTTACAAATCAAACGGCGAAAAAAAATTGATCAAACGTATTTATAACCGTTTGATTTTTGATGAAATTGACAACGATCCCGATATTTTTGAAAAGGTTGTTGATATCAGGAAACCCTTGGATGTAGAGTGGATAACACACCCTAACTGGTTTTACCGCATCAGTAAATTTACGATGCCTTTTTTAAGCGGTGATTACATCCCCAAAACACAGTTTCTGCACCGGATAGATTATCTGCCGGCCGATCTGGAAAACTATGTATTAAAACCCTTGTTTTCTTTTGCCGGCCAGGGCGTAATCATCGATGTTACGTTGGATGACATCCGTAGCATTAAAGAGCCCGAAAACTGGATATTACAGCAAAAAGTTAATTATGAACCTGTTGTACAATCGCCCAACGGTGGCGTTAAAGCCGAAATAAGGCTCTTGTATTTATGGCCAAACGGCGATGAAAAACCTACATTGGTCATAAACCTGGCCCGTTTAAGCCGCGGAAAAATGATTGGCGTACGATATAATAAAGATTTTGACTGGGTTGGCGGAACAATTGCCTTTATGCCACGTTAAACTATATACTATCAACAGCGTCTGTACGTATATATTAAAAATTAAGTATTTTTGCACCATGAACATCCAGGTAATTTTAGTTATTGTTCTTTTTGCCGCCGCTATTTTTTACATTGGCCGTATGATGTATAAAAGCCTGACAGCAAAAAAAAGTTGTGGCGGCAATTGCAAATGCGGCGTTGATTTTTCGGGCATCGAACCTGGCAAAACAAACAAGTAACCTGCAACATCCATTCATCATATCTTCATTTGTTACCTATACTTTTAACCAGAAGTAATCTCACTTAATGTCTTCAAACAAGCAAATTTTTCAGGCAGATTCACCAGGCAGATGGAACCGCTTTAAATGGCTTAGCCGTATACTGCTTGCATTTTTGGTAATAGGTATTATTGCTGTAATAGTTACCATTAAATCAACCTATTACCCCAGCCTGCCAAGTCTTGACCTGGCGCCCAAAAAAATGTCGAAGGACGAGCTTGCACAAATCAAGCGGTCTACCAAATACCGGTCGTTCAAAATACAAAAAGGCGAACTTGAGGCCCTTGAACGTGCAAAACGACAACATCAACGCAAACATCCCAACAATAAAGACCGCCTGAACGTTGCCTTTTACCGCCCATGGGAGCCGCAGGCCTATTATTCATTGTTGGATAACATGCCAAAGCTGGATATGGTGGTAAGTGAAGGCTTTTCTATCCTTCCGGGTGTTGATACGGTAATTACCAAAGTTGATACCGGGCTCATCAATGTCAATAAAAAATACAACAGGCCCATTGTACTCACGCTATCAAACTATGTAAATAAAAACAACCAGGAAGGTGGTTACGATAGCTATGACGTTGAACGCATTTTTAAAAGTCCTGCTTTGCGCACCGGCTTTATCAACAGCATCGCACACGCGCTTACAAAATATAAGTTTAAAGGCATCAACGTCGACCTGGACGAAATTAAAGACCGCAACAGCAAAACTTATATCGCTTTTCAGACCGAGCTTTATAAAACGTTAAAGGCTAAGGGTTTCCTGGTTACGCAAAACGTAGTGCCCGAAGACGAGGCCTATGATATTGTGAGGCTGCAGCATATTAACGATTTCCTGTTCATTATGGCCATTGATGAGCATAATGAATTGAGCAACCCCGGCGATTTATCAAACCAGCACTGGGTTGAGCAGATACTGGATGATGTATGCAGCAAAGTACCCAGTGAAAAAATCATATTAACCTTCGCGGGCGGCGCCTATGACTGGCGCGAAACCAGCATCGGCAAATCTATAGGTTATCAACAGGCTATCAGTACTGCCGAAGAAAACCAAAGCAAGATCACGTTTGATCCGGCTTCGGCCAATTCTCATTTTACCTATATGGATAAGGACAGCCTTGACCATACCATTTATTTTGCCGACGCTGCCACCAACTTCAACGTCATCCGTATGGCCGACGACTGGGCAACCGGCGGCGTGGCTTTGTGGCGGATGGGTACCGAAGACCCAAGGCTATGGTCGTTCTTCCAGAAAAATCTGTCTATTGATTCGCTGCGTAAAACAGGTGTCGACCTGAAAAAGTTAACTTCAGTAGGTTTAAACAACCGTAAAAACGTAGAGTATGATGGCGATGGTGAGGTGCTCGACCTGATAACAACACCACAAACCGGAGAAATTACTGTAAGGCTGGATACCATTAGTTATAATATAACCTATCAGCAATATAAAAAACTGCCTACCAAATATATGATCCGTAAGTACGGGTACAAGCCAAAAAAAGTTGTTTTAACCTTTGATGATGGCCCCGACCCGGATTTTACCCCACGCATTCTTGATATCCTTAAAAAAGAAAAAGTGCCGGCCTCTTTCTTCGTGGTCGGCTCCATGGCCGAAAAAAACATTGCCATCCTCAGGCGCATTTATGAGGAAGGCTATGAAATTGGAAACCACACGTTTTTTCACCCGGATATATCAACCGTAAGCCTGCAACGCGTGGTGCTGGAATTAAATGCCACCCGCAAGATCATTGAATCGGTTACGGGCCGCAGTACCATATTGTTCCGTCCGCCGTTTAACGCCGATGCCGAACCAGAAACGCTTGCCGAAGTTATCCCCGTTGCCGAAAGCCGCAGGCAAAGCTACATCACCATTGGCGAGTCTATCGACCCGTGGGACTGGCAGCCCGGCGTAACAGCCGATAGCATTGTAGCGCGCACTATCAGGCAGGCCAACAACGGATCGATGATATTGCTGCACGATGCCGGCGGCGATACCCGCGAAGAAACGGTAAAGGCATTGCCCGCCATTATCCATTACTTTAAAACGCATGGCTACGAGTTTACCACCATTGCCGATGTGCTTGACAAAACCAAGGATGACCTGATGCCCGTTGTAAAGGACGACCATACCGGCATTTTTGGCCCTTTGTATGATGTTGCGATACATGCCTATTATTATTTCAACTGGTTTTTGATATATGTGTTTTTGTCGGCTATATTCCTGGCCATTGGCCGTATTGTTTTGATTGCTATACTGGCGGTAAGGCAAAACAGCGAGAACAAAAAAACTGTAAAACTGCGTGGCGATAATTTGCCGCTGCCCCCGGTAAGTATTATTGTACCGGCTTATAACGAAGAGGTAAATGCGGTTGCCACCATACAAAGTTTATTAAAAACCGAATACCCCGTTTTTGAAATTATTTTTGTTGACGACGGATCAAAGGATAAAACGTTTGAAGTAGTATCTGCCGCTTATGAAGGGCATCCACTGGTTAAAATATTCACCAAGCCCAACGGCGGTAAAGCATCGGCCCTTAATTTTGGTATAACCCATGCCACCAGCGATTTTGTAGTTTGTATTGATGCAGATACACAACTAAAAAACGATGCCATTTATCATTTGATGAGCTACTTTACCGATGAGGAAATTGGCGCTGTGGCAGGTACCGTAAAAGTTGGAAACGAAACTAATATTATTACCCGCTGGCAATCAATAGAATACATTACCGCCCAAAATATGGACCGCCGCGCTTTCGATTTGATCAACAGCATCACCGTGGTACCGGGCGCTATAGGGGCATTCCGAAAATCGGCCATTTTCCGTGCCGGGGGCTTTACTTACGATACCCTGGCCGAGGATTGCGATTTAACCATGCGCATCCTTAAACAGGGCTATATTGTAAGAAATTGTGCCGAGGCTATTGCTTATACCGAAGCGCCGGAAACCATTAACATGCTACTTAAACAACGTTTCCGCTGGAGTTTTGGGGTTATTCAAAGCTTTTGGAAAAACCGCGACGCGCTTTTTAACAAAAAATATAAATTCTTTGGGATGGTGGGTATGCCCAATATCCTCATCTTCCAGATCATATTACCACTGTTCTCTCCGTTGGCGGATTTGATGATGATTTTCGCCCTTTTTGGCGAGAAGCCCGAGAAAATGCTCATTTATTATCTCGCTTTTGTTGTTATCGATTTTATAGTGGGCATCATTGCCTTCCGTATGGAAAAAGAAGATTACAGGAAGCTTATCTACATTATACCGCAACGTTTCCTGTGGAGGCAGCTGATGTATTATGTATTGTTTAAATCGATGCGTAAAGCCTTAAAAGGCGAACTGAGCGGATGGGGCGTATTGAAGCGGACCGGGAATGTAAATATTAAAGGCAACCAAAAGAGCAACCCTATAATATACATTATTGTGAGCTTGCTGATAATTGCCGCAATTGCATTTTGGCTGGTAAAAAAGTGGTATATGTAAGCTGAAAAGCAGTATCTAAATCAAGACAAGAAAGCATCCCGGCCCCGGAATATTTTTTGTCTTGATTCCCCGGCTCTAACGCTATTCTCTTTCAATCAAACAAACCGCATAAGCAACAACACCTTCCTGGCGGCCTATAAAGCCCAATTGCTCATTGGTGGTAGCTTTGATAGAGATGTCATCCTCGCTGATAGAAGCTGCCTTAGCTATATGAACTTTCATAGCCGGGATGTGCGGGTTTATCTTTGGCGCTTCAAGGCACACCATAGCATCAATATTGCCAATGCTAAAGCCTTTCTCTTTTATCAATTCAACAACATGTTGAAGCAGGATGAGGCTGCTGATGCCTTTCCAACGGTTGTCGGTGTTAGAGAAATGAAAACCAATATCGCGCATGTTGGCAGCGCCAAGTAATGCATCGCAAATGGCATGTAAAAGCACATCGGCATCTGAGTGTCCGTAAGCGCCTGAATGGTGCTCTAAATTAACACCGCCTAAAACAAATGGGTGCTGTTCACGCAACTGGTGAACATCAAAACCAAACCCTACTTTAATTTTACCCATTATTACTTTGATACATTGGAAGTGCCGCCAAAACTTGCCGACAAACTAAAACGCAGGGTATTGGCCAAAGGACTATTTTGCTGGCTGGCTGCCAGGTATGAGAAATCGAACTTAAAAATATCATATTTAACGCCAAAACCGAGGGTTACATAACGCCTGTCGCTTTTGCTTGGGTTTTCATATAAATAACCTGCCCTTATAGCAAACTGGTTATTGTACCAGTACTCGGCGCCGGGTGATAGGCTAATTTCTTTCATCTCCTCGCTAAAACCACCGGGGGCATCGCCAAATGACTGAAAAATACCCGATGGTACCGATACATCATCATTTTTACCGCTTATAATTGTGCCGTTGGCATCTTTTATAGGAGGTGTAGGCGTTAGCAACTTGTTTACGTCAAAAGCAACTGTTATCTGGTTATTTTCGTCAAGGTTCCAGGTATTGGCAACACCTAACTTTAAATTGGCAGGTAAAAAATATTTAGGGCCATTGGTAGTGTAGCTAATTTTTGTGCCGATGTTGGATATGTTGGCGCCAAAAGCAAACAGGTTGTCATCGCCATAGGTCGATTTATAAAACATCGATACGTCTGCAGCCAAAGCATTGCCCGCCCTGCCTGTTTGTGTTGACCCAGCTGTGGCAAACGACACACTTGAAATGCTTGAATGAATATAGCGGGCGGTTAAACCCAATGAAAAATTCTCGCCAAACTTACGTGCAAAGCTCACATCGAGCGAAAACTCATTTGGCGTGTAGGTACCCTGGTTATTGGATTGGTCGTCATTAAGCTGCAATGAGCCATAATTAAAATAGCGTAACGAAGCGCCCAGCGTATTCCGATCATTTATTTTATGGGCATAACTCAGGTACGATAAACTAATATCGGGCACCAGGTGCCTTAACCATGGAGAATATGAGAGGGAAAGGGCATCGTTACTTTCAACAAAAGCAAGCTTCGATGGGTTCCAGAAATTGGCGTTAACATCGGGCGAAATAGCAACACCGGCCTCGCCCATTGCACCTGAACGGGAATCGGGCGTAATGTTTAAAAAGGGCACTTCAACGCGCGATCCCCTGTATGTGCTTCCATCAGTACTGGTTTGCCCCACAACTGTAAATGGCAGTAAATACAATAATAAGAAGGCGATATTCCTAAATGTAAAAAACTTCATTGGGTGCAATTTAGCTTTATTATTTTAATTGATAAATATACGCTCATAATTTACATCCGATTTTTTTGAAGGACATTTTGTTGCAAGCGACTTAAAAAAACAAAACATTGCAACCAACGTTATACCATTTTCGTTAAAAGCATCAATAATTGTTTGTTTTATTTAGAAGAAGATGCATTTGCGTTAGCATTATACTCATTTTTTCCTAAATTTACGTCATTAATATAATTGTAAAATTATGAAAATACTTTTTACTAAAACTGCTTTAGCCCTTGTGGCCGCATGTGCATTAGTAAGCAGCTGTAGTAAACCATCGGTATCGCAAAAAACCGGTTTGGCTTATAATAACAAAAATAACGGTGGTTATGAACGTTACAGGCAAACGCATCCGGCACCAGGCCCTGGCCTTGTACCTATTGAAGGTGGTACCTTTGTAATGGGTGGCAGCGCCGATCAGGATGTTACCTATGATTATAACAATGTACGCCGCAGGGTAACTGTGCCGTCATTTTATATGGACGAAACAGAGGTTGCCAACCAGGATTGGCTGGATTACCTGCATTGGTTAAGCATTACCTTCCCCCAAGACCGTGAGCTTTATTATAATGCGTTACCAGATACATTGGTTTGGCGCAAACCATTATCATATAACGACCCTTATGTAGATAATTATCTGCGTCACCCCGCATTTCAGGATTACCCGGTTGTAGGCGTTAGCTGGGACCAGGCACAAGATTATTGTGCATGGCGCACCGACCGCACCAACGAAAACATTTTGCGTGAAACCGGGCGTATGGTAACCTGGAAAGATCAAAACGCGAAAGGCAAAAACGCCGGCGCTACAGCGGCGGGAGCATCGCAACCTTTTAACACCGATATTTATCTTAACGGGCAAATGAAAGGCGCGGGTATCGACGGTAAAAAAATGATGTCCAATTTAAGCCCTAACGCTACAGGCGGTACCGGAAAAAATGCAAAACCTGTAAGGCCGGTACGTATGGAAGATGGTATATTAAAGCAAGCTTACCGTTTACCATCAGAAGCCGAGTGGGAATATGCTGCTTTGGCACTGGCAGGCAACACTCAATTTGAAAATATTGATGATGGCAAAATGTATTCATGGAATGGCATGGGCGTTCGTTCGGCAAAAAGCAAAACCCGTGGCTTAATTTTAGCCAACTTTAAAAGAGGCGCCGGCGACAACATGGGTGTAGGTGGTTATCTGAATGATAAAGCCGATATAACCGCCCCTGTGCGTACCTATCCGCCAAATGATTTTGGCCTTTACCAGATGTCGGGCAACGTAAACGAATGGGTACAGGATACTTACCGCCAAACATCTTTTGAAGAATTTGAAGACTTTAACCCTTTCCGCGGTAACCAATATAGCAACAAACGCCTGGCCGATCCATCTAAAGGCTTATACGCCAAAGATAAATATGGCAAGCCTATTAAAGACCCGGCCAAGTCAAACAAAAAAATGAAGTATGCCGATTACCTGGCACTACAACAAGGCCAGGATCCGAATACTGTTAACAGTGCACCAGCACAGGGTACACCTGCCAACGGCGCGCCGGCAACTCCGGGAGCCCAGCCAAACGCTGCTGCTCCTAATACTACTGTTGCTTCCCTGGTTAAAGATTCAGGAAAAAAGTACGATCCTGATTTTAGGGGCGAAAAGGATACGGTAAACACAGCCCTGTACGGTACCACAACATTGGTAAACGATCATTCGAAAGTTTATAAAGGTGGCTCATGGAATGACCTTGCCTATTGGATGAACCCCGCAACCCGCCGCTTTATGGACGAGGAAGAATCAAGCGCCGAAGTTGGTTTCCGCTGCGCAATGACCCTGGTAGGCGCTCCCGAAGTTTACCCTAACGGCAAGCCACACTATCCGGTTAAAAAAGCAAAGCCATTTAAGGCTAAATAAAAATACCCAATTTTAAACTTAAGTATCAAGGCCGTTCAATTTGAATGGCCTTGTTTGTTATGTATAAACTGACTTCGAAAGTGTGTTTATATTCAGGTGGCATATTTATAAACGAACGCATTATTTACTACTATGCCAATATTAGTTGCCATGTAACTGGTCTTTTTGTTTTTCGGGTGACCTCATCTTTCTATCATCCGCAATTTCTTAAAGGAAGTATATCTGATAGTACGGTGATCTTTAACCTTTGATATCATCACTCCATTTTTGGAAAACCTTCAAAGACCGGTCTTCTTAAATCTTTGTGGCGCCAAATTAAATGACTATCAATATAGGTAATCCCAAAAGTATCTGTTTATTATATGTTAAGTAATAACTACGGTCACTCAAAAAACGTCTAATAATAAAAGCCAGGAAGCACTATGTTTCCTGGCTTTTATTATTTCAGCAAAAGATTATTAATATCCTTCGTTTTGTATCAAATTTTTATTCGCGTTCAACTCTAAAGTCGGTATCGGGAAAACCAGTTTAGGGGAATTATAAGGAAGTGTGCCGACATTCTGTTTCAATCGCCTGGCATCATGCAAAAAGAAACCACCCTCAAAGGCAAGCTCAAGCTCTCTTTCTTTGTAAACATCGGCAAGGGTAACGGTTATAAGCGGATCTAAACCTGCCCGGCTCCTTATAGTGTTAACATCCTGCAATGGCGTTGCTGTCCCCATCTTTGTTGTTAAGTGAAGATTTGCTTCCGCACGGATCAGATACATTTCGGCAAGCCTTACAACGCGTACGTTACCATACAGATTATCAAATTTATCAACCCTTAATGATCCGTCAGAGTCCTCGTTATAAACGGCCAGTCGTTGATCGCCAGCCTCAAAATTATCAAGAAAACTCTCTTTTATATAAATATCACCACGGCCGCTATAATCGGCAGACGCGTAAAATGTGTTCAGATCATTTACACCTTGTTGCGATGTAACCTGTATAGAAAATATATCTTCAGAAGTATTATCAACATGCACGGCGCTTTGATTGGGGAAAGGAAATTCGTCGGCATAATTACTTACAAGACTATACTTGCCGCCAGCTATCACTTTATTAGCTTCGGTTGCTGCATTACTCCAATCGCCTTGCTGCAGGTACAACCTGGCCAATATAGCCGATGCCGCGTAACTATTTGCATAAAAGCTAACACCTGTACCAAGTTTCGCTTCTGCGTCCTTAAGGTCCGCTATCGCCTGGGCATAAACTTGTGCAACTGTTGAACGCGCTGGATATGATTGATCGTTAACTTCAACAGTGGGTGTAAGCACAATAGGTACAGCCAGGTTTGTGGTTGGCGATCCATTACTCCAATCCTTTCCGAATAGGCGGGCCATGTCAAAATACATCATCCCCCGTAAAAATTTAGCCTGTCCCTCTACAGAATTTTTATTGGCGGCGGTTACCTTATCCAGGTTAGCCAGCACATAGTTTGCCTGGTTATTTATTCTGTAAGCGCCAAGCCACAACGAGTTGATAAAGCCATTATTAGCTGGTATTTGCTGGCTTACCATCTGGGTTAAATCCTGATAGGTACCTGCCCAATCAATAATCTTTTGCGTAGACAGCAGGTCTGGCAATAAAAATATATCGCCACCGTAAACCGGTGCCAGTCCAGCGCGATTATAAGTACCTATAAGCGTACTTTGTACATCAGCTTCAGTACTAATTGCCTGGCTGGCGTCTATCTGGTCAAACGGCTTTAAATCAAGCTGTTTTTTACAGGCTCCAAGCGAAGCAACAATACTAACAGCTACAATAATTTTTATATATGATCTAAGTTTTTTCATCTTCATAGTTATTAGTAATTATAATCCTATGTTTACTCCAAAGGTAATTGTACGTGGTTGGGGGGCCGAATAAAAATCAACACCACGATTGATGTTGCTTGCCTGGTAATCGGCGTTAACCTCCGGATCCCATCCTTTGTATTTAGTAATCAGGAAAAGGTTGTAAGCATTCACAAACAACCTGGCTTTATCCAGTCTAACTTTCGATAGTATGCCTTTTGGTATGGCGTACGACAATGAAACGGTTTTACAACGTACGTAAGAGCCTCCAGAAAGATAACGGCTTGAAGCATTAGTTCCATTTGCATAAAATAACCGGGGTTCAGGAACATCGGTAACATCACCAGGTTTATCCCAGTAATTCATCTGATCAAGTGTTTGGTTATCAAAACCGTTACTTGCGCTGGCACTCATATATTGGCCGCCGCCGTTGTATATTTTGTTGCCAAAAGATCCCTGGAAGGTTACAGCAAGGTCAAAACCTTTATAGGATAAATTATTGGTTATACCACCGGTAATTTTAGGGGTTGGGTTACCTAATACCACGCTCGAGACTGCATTATAGTCGTTTGTTTTTGTACGATCATAGGTACCATCTGCATTTTTGGTATTGGTGTAATATAAGGCATCGCCATTTGCAGGGTCAACTCCGGCATATTCAGGGCCATAAAATACTCCAATCGGCTGGCCTTCAATAACCCTGTTCAAATCATTTGTACCAATAATTAGCCCACGAACATCAGTAACCTTATTTTTATTATAGGCAATATTGAATGATGTTGACCACCTGAATTTACCTACAAAATTATCTGAAGATATAGTAACTTCATATCCTTGGTTATATAACTTGCCCAGGTTTTGGGTTTGCGTTGCAAATCCCGTTGTTTGTGGCACATTTACATCAAGTAATAGTTTTGATGTGTTTTTACGATAGTACTCAAACGTAGCGTTTAAACGGTTATTAAAAAAGCCCACTTCAACACCTGCGTCAAATTGTGCCACCTGCTCCCATGACAAATTGGGATTAGCCAGTTGAATTAGCCGCTGGCCAGGTACGCCATTATAGCCTGCGTCACCGGCAAACAATCCCAATGAAGCGTAATTACCGATTTCGGCGTTTCCTGTTAAACCATAGCTTGCTTTTAATTTTAAATTGCTAAGGGTATTTGAGTTTTTCAGGAAATCCTCCTGGCTAATAACCCACCCAACGGATGCTGCCGGGAAAACGCTGTATTTTTTGCTCTCACTAAACCTTGATGATGCATCCGTACGGGCACTCACTGATAAAAGGTACTTACTGGCATAAGCATAGTTAGCCCTTGCAAAGTACGATACAAAGCTATATTCAGATTGTGATGAATATCCACCGGATTTTACTGCAGCCGATACAATTTGCTTATAAGCGTCAGATGGGAATTGTTGTCCCTGTATGTCGCTACCGTTATAATGATTGTATTCATAACTTGTACCTATGGTAGCATCTAATGCACTGTTTTGGCCAAAGGTGTTTTTATAGGTAAAATAGTTATTTACGGTGTAATGCACAATAGCCGTATTGGTGTTTTCGCCGAAACCGTTAGGTTGACTGCTATTCCTGAAAGTTAACCTTCCGGAGTAGCTGTCCTCGTTTTGGTTTGTTTGATCGACACCAAACTCTGATCTGAACGAAAGATTTTTTACTATTTGCCAATTGGCATAAATATTACCAAGGGTTCTGTAAATATTAGTGTGGTAATATGCATTATCTACGTTCAGCAAAGGATTATAATAAACCGGGTAGTTACTGGCCGCTCCGGGTAAGCTTCCACTCAACAAACCCGACCGTGGGTCGATAATTGGCGTTATAGGCGATAATGCTACAATTTGTAATGGCGTACCAAACGAATTATCGTTATCAATCCTTTTATTTAAAGAACGAATGAAGTTTAAATTCATACCCACATCAAGGTTTTTGTAAACTTTGGTATTCAGATTTATACGACCTGATGTTTTCATGAAATTATTTCCCTTAAGTATGCCGGTCTGATTTACATGCTGCCCGGATATAAAGTATGTAGTCTTGTCGTTACCACCCGAAAGACTAAGATCATAAATTTGTTGCGGAGCACGTTGAAATGCTTGCTTCTCCCAATCTACATCATTCTTTGCATAATCCGCACCGGCACCATAACGCTGAAATCTGCTTTCGACATACGATGCATAATCTGCCAGGGCGTCGGTGGTTGATTGAGGATCATCGGGGTCGCCGTAAAGACCAGCCAATACATCCTGCGTAGCCGCACCAACACCTGCGCGTTTTTCAATTTGCAGCCATTGTTGCGTATTCAAAAATTTACGGTGCCTTGAAGGAGTACTTAAACCAAATTGTGCTTGAAAGCTGATTTTAGCATCACCGGTTTTCCCCTTTTTTGTAGTAATCAGCAAAACGCCATTAGCCGCTCTTGCGCCGTATATGGCAGAAGCTGACGCATCCTTTAATATATCGACAGATTCGATATCATTAAAATTAAGGTCGGCCATCGGATTAGTGCCGGCAGATGTCGTAGATATATCCGAGCTGGTAATAACAACACCATCAACTACCACTAAAGGCTGCGTACCTGCCGAAATTGACGACGTACCACGAATGCTGATATTCATGCTTTGTCCTAATTTGCCGTTATTGGCCGAAATGTTAACACCCGCCGCTTTACCTTGTATGGCTTGTTCAAGTGTAGTTACTGGTGTGCTTTGAAATTCTTTTGACGAAACAGAAGCAATTGAACCTGTAATAGCCTGGCGCTTCTGCGTACCATAACCCACTACCACCACCTCGGTAAGTTGTTTCGAATCCTGTTCGAGCTGGGTATTTATGACCTTTCCGGCAATAGGCAATTCCACAACCTTAAAACCGATAAAATTAAAAACCAAAGTCTTCGCTGTAGCAGGTACCGAAAGGCTGTAGCCACCGTTAATATCTGTTTGAGTGCCAACACCAGCCGCACCTTTCACGGTTACGCTTACCCCAGGTAAGGGCGAACCGTCTTTTTGATCTGTTACCTTACCTGTAATAACCCGGTTTTGCGCAAACACGAATGAAATGCAGGAAAATAACAACAAAATTGTTAGTAGATTTTTCTTCATAGAGTTAAAATGTTAATTAAAAAAAAGTAAGTTATTAACAAAAAGGCAAAAAAACAATTAAAACAATTAAGTTTGTCGGCGTTTTTTACAAAATCAATACAAAAACTAACGTGAAGAATAAATGAATTTTAAAACTCAATTAAAATCTGGCCTTTTTCTATCTTATCTCCGCTCTTTATCCTGATTTTTTTAATGGTTACATCGGCCGGGCATTTGATAATGTTCTCCATCTTCATGGCTTCAAGTATAAAAAGATTATCCCCTTTTTTAACTTCATCGCCTTCGCTTACAAATACTTTGAGTACAAGGCCAGGCATAGGTGCCTTAATTTCGCTCAGCGTAGCGCTGTTTAGGCTGCTTAGGCCCAGTTTATCAAGCAAAATATCAAACTGATCTTTTGCGGTAATGGAGTAAATATTATTGTTTACTTTAATTTGCGCGGTCTTTTCGGCGCGGTTAAAATACACAACATCAACGTTGTAGGAGTTATCGCCCTCGATAATATGATAAATACCCCCGCCAATATGTTTAATATCGGCCACCGCATTTTTATTATTGAGAAGCAGGCCTTCGCCACTTCTTACTGCATCAAAATCATACTTGTCGTTTATTTTTATTTGATACATCTGGTGCGGGATTTGAGTTGCGGGGGCCGTGTGTTTTTTTTATCTGATAATAATTTAAAGTTAGGCAAATATCAGCATTGCGGCTAATGGCAAATTGAAAATTGCTGCCGCAAAAAAATTTGCTGCAAACCGCAAACTTAAACCATCAACAAAAGCTATTGCGTAAAAACATACTGCACCATATTGGCGCCCATTTTAAGGGCTTTTATCCGGGTTTCCTGGGTATCACCGGCGTAGGTGCCATAATCTTCCCAACCGTTGCCCAAATCGCACTCATAGTCGTAAAAGCATACCAGCCGGCCTTTGTATATTAAACCAAAACCCTGCGCACGGGTACCATCGTGCTCGTGTATTTTAGGCAAGCCATTAGGGAAGCTGTATTTTTGGTGATAAATGGGATGATTAAGCGGCAGCTCAACAAATTCAAGTTCGGGGAAAACCTTTTTCATTTGCGGGCGGATAAATTTATCCAATCCGTAGTTATCGTCGATATGCAAAAAACCACCTCCGGTGAGGTATTTGCGCAGGTTGCGGGCTTCCTGGTCGCTAAAAATTACGTTGCCATGCCCCGTCATAAAAACAAATGGATAGTTAAATATCGATGCGCTGCCAACCTCAACAACCTCATCATCGGTATCAAAATTAGTTTTCAGGTTTTGGTTGCAAAATTTTGCGAGGTTTGTTAAAGCGGTGCGGTCGCCATACCAATCGCCCCCGCCGGCATACTTAAGCCGCGCCATTTTGTATGATGGTGCACAGAAGCCACACATTACAACAAATGCAACAAAAGCTATAATGGTATAAGTGAGTTTCTTCATAACCGGTTTAAAAAATTAACCTCGAAGCAGGCCTCCAATGCAGCGGTTTCGGTACGTAGCCTGGCCTCACCCAAAGTTATGGGTTTAAAGCCGTTTTCCAAAGCCAGCTCAATTTCGGCGGGGCTAAAATCTCCTTCCGGGCCTATCAATATTAAATAACGGCCTTGCAGGCTTATTTCTTTACGCAGGTCAAATTTCTCCCCCGGTTCACAATGTGCAATAAACTTTTGTCCATCAAAAGGCTGGGTTAACAACTGATTAAGCTTAACTGCATCATTTAATACAGGATGATATGCCTTAAGCGATTGTTTAATGGCAGCCGTAATGATCTTGCTAAGCCGGTCAACCTTGGCCTCCTTACGCTCCGATCGTTGGGTGATGATAAGCGAAATCTCGTCGATGCCAATTTCAGTGGCTTTTTCTAAAAACCATTCCAGGCGTTCGATATTTTTGGTGGGCGCTACTGCTATCTGAAGGTAATGGTTCCGTTTATTAAACTCAGGGGTAACGGAAGTAATATTAAGAATAGTACGTTTAGGATGCGCATCATGAATAACCGCATTATAAAACCCGCCGCGCCCGTCAATCAGCTGAACTTCATCACCGGCCTCCAGCCTCAAAACACGGATAGCGTGCTTACTTTCTTCTTCACTAAGAAAATATTGGGGATGCAAGGGGGCAATATCGGGCGTATAAAAAAGATGCATTGGCTAAGCAGATTAATGTAAATCTACTGCATCTTCTTCATTTATCAGCAATTCGAGCTTAACAGATTCAATATTCTGATCTGATTTACGTAGTACAGTGATATTATAGCCATTTGATTCTTTTTGCTCGCCAACGTCCGGAATTTTACCGAAGATATGACCAAGCCAACCACTTACGGTATCAAAATCACCATCTTCGGGCAGGTCATGAGGTAGATGCTCGTTTACATCATATATGGGCGCAAGCGCGTTTACAATAAACTCGCGCTCGTTCACTTTTTCTACAATTGGTTTTTCCTCGTCGTATTCATCCTGTATCTCACCTACCAATTCCTCAACAATATCCTCCAGGGTAACCATCCCTGCCGTTCCGCCAAACTCATCAAGCACTATTGCTATCTGGATACGTTTTTGTTGCAGTTCGGCCATCAGATCATTAATCTTTTTGGTTTCCGGGATAAAGTATGGTTTGCGGATTATATTTTTCAATACAATTTCCTCGTCCCGCGCCAACAGCGGCAAAATATCCTTGGCGTGTACAATCCCGATGATCTTATCTATTACATCATCAAAAACCGGCATCCGCGAGTAGCCTTCATCAATGATCATATCCAGCAACTCCTGCCGGGTTGAACTGATATCGATACCTGAAATTTTAGTACGCGGCACCATGATGTTTTTAACCACACGTTCGTTAAAATCAAAAACATTCTGGATCAGCTCATGTTCGTTTGAATCCAACGCGCCCGACTCTTTACCTTGTTCAAGCAAGTATTGTAATTCTTCGGAACTGTGGTGCGCTTCGCCGCCCTCTAAGGTACTGATACCTAAAAGCCTTAAAATAAAATTGGCAAAACCGTTTAGCACCCATATCAAAGGTTTAAAAAACACAAAGAAAAACCTGAGTGGTAAAGAAATTGCCAGCACCGTACGAACCGACTTTTGAATGGCAATAGACTTGGGAGCAAGCTCACCAAATACAATATGCAATACGGTGATAAAAGTAAAGGCCAATATATGACTGGCGGTAATAAACCCGCCCGACACCGTTATGCCTACGGCCAAGAATGCCCTGATAACAATATTGGTAGCAACTTCCTCGCCCACTACACCAAGCGCCAGTGAGGCAATAGTAATACCCAGCTGCGTAGCAGCCAGGTAGCCATCAAGGTTATGCAATATGCCGCGTGCAACTTTGGCAACGCCGCTGCCCGATTTTGCTCTAATTTCAATTTGCGAACCCCGCACCCTCACCATGGCAAATTCTGCGGCTACAAAAAAACCGTTGAGCAAAACCAGGAATACGGTTGCAATTAAGTAAAAGGTACTTATTTCGTAATGCGCAGGGTCCATCTAATATTTATTGGGTTACAGGAAAAGTAGACTTATACAATTCCAAACTCTCATTTATTACTTTATGCGCGTACCGCACGCCTAATAAATGTTCGATGGTTACGTTTTTACCTTCCAGCTTTTTATAATCTTTAAAGAAACGTACAATCTCGGTCATGGCGTGTGGCGGCAGTTCGTTCAGGTCGTTAATATAATTAACCGACATATCATTTTTCGCTACCGCGATTATTTTGTCGTCCTGCTCCCCATTGTCAACCATGTGCATCACGCCTACTACCTTTGCTTCTATTATCGACATCGGGAAAACATCAATGGAACAAAGTACTAATATATCCAACGGATCTTTGTCATCGCAATAAGTTTGCGGTATAAAGCCGTAGTTAGCAGGGTACATTACCGATGAAAACAACACGCGGTCTAATTTTAATAAACCAGAATCTTTATCAATTTCATATTTGGCTTTTGAGCCTTTAGGTATTTCAATTATCGCGTTAACAATTTCGGGCAAGTTATCACCGGGAGAAACCTGGTGCCAGGGGTGTTGTGTACTCATTTGGTATTTGTGGTATATTAATTACGTTTATTCTATTTTTTCTTTATTCGCCGCAATCTTCTTGCGTATGTAAGCAACAACAAGGGGTATGGTAGTAATTACTATCAGTCCCAATACTACATATTGCATGTAATCTTTTAATTGGGGGAACCTTTTTCCTAAGAAAAAGCCGCCCAGCGTAAAAGTGCACACCCAGGCTATGCAGCCAGTAAGATTGTATAAAGCAAATTTTTTAATATCAACCTTAACAACACCTGCAAATATAGGGGCAAATGTCCTAACAATCGGGAAAAATCTCCCTAAAATCAAGGCCATACCGCCATATTTATTATAAAAATCGCTGGCCAGTATCACATATCGTTTCTTAAAAAACAACGAATCGTTTTTGTTAAAGAGTACAGGCCCCGTTCGGTAACCAAACCAATAACCCGTAAAATTTCCTAATATGCCTGCTGCAATGAGCGATAACACCAATGTAGATATATTTACATCAACCTTGCCTGCAGAACACAGCAAGCCTGCCATAAATAGCAAATAGTCTCCTGGTAAAAAAAAACCAAAAAACAACCCGGTTTCAGCAAAAACAACAACAAGCAGGAAATAAAAACCTCCCCTGCTTATGATGGATTGAGCGTCCGTTAAATTTTGAAGGTAATCCCAAAAACTTTCCATTCACTATATCTGTAAAACTACAAATATTATATCAATTTGCAGTACCCAGTTGTTATTAAATGAAATAGGAGATAAAATCAGGGTAAACACCGATGACGATAGTTACCAATGCCGAGATGGCAAAAACAATTTTATAATAAGCCGGCACCACCAGTTCGGCCCTATCTGCCGACCGGAAATACATGGCCACTATAACCCTGAAATAGTAGAAAATACTGATGATTGCGTTTACAACAGCTATAATAACCAGCCAGAACTGGTATTTGGCCAGCGCCCCCGAAAACATGTAAAACTTGCCTATAAAGCCGGCTGTAAGCGGGATACCTGCCAATGAAAGCATTGCAACAGTAAGCACGAACGCCAGGAAAGGGTTCTTTTTTGCCAGGCCGTTAAAGCTTTCAAAATTGTCGCTGCCGCTTTGTTGCTGAACCAGGATAAGGGCGCCAAAAGCTACTATTGAAGAAACTGAATAGGCAGTTGCATAAATAAATACCGAATTGGCCGAACTTGCCCCTAAAGCCACAATTGCAAAAAGCAGGTACCCGGCATGCGAGATACTTGAAAAGGCAAGCATCCTTTTAAAGCTTTGCTGGTACAATGCGGTAATGTTGCCTATAAATAAGGTTGCTATAGTGATAGCAAGTAATATCGGCGTCCAAAAATCAGACAATGGCGCAAAGCATACCGAGAATAGGCGCAGAAATGCTGCAAAACCAGCTGTTTTTACTACTGTAGACATGAAAGCTGTTATCAGCGTTGGCGAACCTTCATATACATCCGGCGTCCAGAAATGGAAAGGGGCAGCACCTACTTTAAAGCAAAGGCCGACAATAATAAGCCCTATGCCGGTATAAAACATAGGATCGGCGTGCGGATGGGCTACAACCCAATCGTTAATAACCTCCAGGCTAAATGAGCCTGTTGTGCCATACAGCAAAGTGATCCCGAACAATAAGAAACCCGTTGAGAATGCTCCCATCAGGAAATATTTTAATGCAGCCTCGTTTGATGCAAAATCGCTTTTCTTAATACCTGCCAGGATGTATAAGCTTACCGACATAATCTCGATACCGATAAACATCATGGTAAGGTTGTAGTAAGAAACCATTACTATAATCCCTGTTAATGAAAACAGGATAATGGCATAATACTCGGCCACGTGGTTGCTTATCTTCTCAAAATAACCGGCTGATAACAGCAGAATTAAAATGGTTGTTATAATAGCGATAGATGAAAATACAACAGAAAAATTATTGAACATCATCATACCATGAAAAGTAGGGATTGTGGTATCGGGCCTTTTATACTCTGCAACAGCACAAGCCAGGGCAGCAAGCAAACCAATAACGGTAACAGGTAATAATGCTTTTGAAGCCTTGTACAAGCCAAGATACAACAACACTATTGGTAAAACAGATATGATGATTAAAGTAGTCATTTTCTTATAAATCCTAAAACCTAAATTCTAAACTCTAAATAAAAACCCAAAAAGTTTTATTAAAATTCTAAAACCCGGGTAGTTGTCAATTCGTATTCTTTATTTTTTCAAGCATTGCTCCAAATATCTTCGTCAATTCAATTGTTTCCTGAATTAACATAGTTCTGGAGTTTACCAGTTCTTGTTCATTTATGTCTATTAGCCTGAGCCATAATCTACTCTCTTTTGCTTCTTTTCTACAGATCTTTATCCTGTGCGAAAAATCATTTCGGCTAAAGCTTTCGTTTGCTTCTATAAAATTCGCGGCTACCGAACCTGATGATCGTATAAGCTGCTTATAGTATTCAACGTTATGTATATTTCTTTCAATCTTCTTTAAAAACTCTTTACAATTATTAGCAAAATCAAATGTTCTGTCCTCCAGATTAAACTTCTTTGCGTTGTTATCTCCGGTTTCCATTTATTTCATTTAATATTTTATTTTTCTTTTTAGAGTTTAGAAATTAGAATTTAGAGTTTATTATTAAAAGCCCGGCTTTGTATTTAAAGTATTTATCAAATTAGTAACAGCTGCTTCGGATATATGCAAAATAGGCTGCGGGTATATGCCTATGCCAATTATTAGTACGCAGATGATACCAAGCACCAATTGCTCAGATCCGCTGATGTCTTTAAAATTAGTGGTTAATTCATTGGTCTCGCCCTGCATCACATTTTTGTACATGCGCAACATATAAACCGCACCTAAAATAATGGTTGTGCCGGCAATAACAGCCAAAGCAATATTCATGTAATGAAATGCGCTGTACTGAAACACACCATCTAACAGTAAAAACTCGCCCACAAAACCATTGGTTAACGGCAGCCCTACAGTACCTAACACGATAATTAAAAATGCTATTGAAAATTTGGGCGCTACTTTGGCAATACCACCAAGATTACCTATTTCGCGGGTATTTAAACGGGTGCTGATGATATCCCAGATAAAAAACATACCCACCACATTGATACCGTGATTAAGCATCTGCACCAAAGCGCCCTGTAAGCCTTGCTGGCTCCATGAAAATATGCCTGCCGCAATTAAACCAACGTGGGCTATAGATGAGTAAGCCACCAAACGTTTACCGTCGGTTTGTCTAAAAGCAATGATTGATGCATAAACAATCCCGATTACCGCTAACGAGGTGATAATGGCCTGCCAGTGATCAAGACCAGCCGGTGCATTAGGGATCATCCAGCGGATAGCACCATAGACACCCATTTTAAGCATAATACCCGATAACATCATAGTACCGCCGGTTGGGGCTTCGGTATAAGTATCTGGCTGCCAGGTATGAAACGGGAATACCGGCATCTTAATAGCAAATGCTAAAAAGAATGCCAAAAACACCCACGACTGCTGCTGCACACCTAATTTTAAAGTGTAAAATGCGTGTATATCAAACGTTTTCGACGGCGATTGCAGGTAAAGGTAGATGATAGCCACCAGCATAAACAACGATCCTGCAAACGTGTAGATAAAAAATTTAAGCGTAATACGGATACGGTTTTCGCCACCCCAAAGGGCACAAATAAAGTAAATTGGAATTAACGCCGCTTCCCATCCTACGTAAAACAAAAAGCCATCCATCGCAGTAAAAACCAGCAGCAAGCCGGCTTGCATAAATAATATCAGGCCGTAAAACGCACCCGCATTTTTATACTCATGCTTAAACGTACTTAATATAATAAGTGGTACAAGCAATACCGTAAGTAACACTACAATCATGCTAATCCCATCAATACCCGCTTTAAAATAAATGCCCAACCTGGGTATCCAGGGAGCATCTATAACAAACTGTGAGGTTGCATCGGGTACAAACTTGCTTAAAAACAAGCCTGCTATTGCCAGCTCGGCTATTGCAAAAAATAAAGCGGCATATTTGGCTGTGTTGCCTTTTAAAAAGGCTACTATAACTGCGGCAATTACCGGTAAAAAAATTAATAT